>OISI01001015.1_pt1 | contig 6453 bp, 2 predicted proteins | sample 1586541 | NCBI WGS metagenome assembly OISI01 (sample SAMN02674792, study PRJEB24791) | human gut metagenome, SKBSTL006 | isolation source: stool | host: Homo sapiens | place: USA | reverse complement strand
TACTGTTTTCCCAACCGTGACTGGGCAATACTTTTATTCAGGAGCGGAGATTCTTCATCTACCGTGAAAGAGTGAAGCGTCACCTCTTGTCGCACATTCTTTTCGTCCGGAAAATCCTGCCGGATGTCGAGTTCCGAACGAAACTTCTGTAACTGGCCGTCTGTACCGACCACGATCAACTTATCCTGCGGATAAATGCACTCGTCACTTTGCGGAATGTATATCCTCCGTTCTCCCCTGACAATCCCCACTACATTGACACCAAACTCACGCCTGAAAGGAAGTTCCTCCAGCGACTTCCCTATATAAGATGAATAAGGAGATACCCAAACGGAGGTCAACTCGATATCTTTATCACTAAACTCACTGTTGAAACGGCTCTTCAGCGGATAGCGATTCCGGGCTGCTTCCTCCCTTCCGTTCAGATTGGTCAGGAAGTGGTTCTCCAAATGCGAATATTGGGTGAGGTTCTCCCTGAGAAGAAGTATCAGTCCCAACACGGCAACAGCTATGACAATACCTATCCCGTAATTAAGACTAAAATAACTGATGACAACTCCCGCTATGAAAAAAACAGCCACCGAAACACGGAACAGAATCAACGCTACCAGCCTCCCGTGATTGTAATTGTCGTCATTCCACAACTTCAGAAACACGTCCGGAGAATTGTACTTATCTGAAACAAGAGCCCACAAGAAAGGAGTCATCAGCAAAAGGGTGAGCAGGCACATCACTACACTCAGCCATCGTCCCGGGGAATCAAACATTCCGTTTATCGTCGGGTATACGGTCTGAACGGACAACAGCCAAATAGCAGTAAGGAGGACACTGTAAATAATCACTCTTCCGACAATCGTTTTCAGTAACCGCTTCCAGTCACTATCATGATTGACGGTCTTCTTGCCGGAAGCATAACGGTCCAGGAATTCACGGGTCCGAGGGGAAAGTACTTTATAAAGCCATTCGGAAAACGGATTTGCCAACCGGATAAAATAGGGAGTGGTAAAGGTAGTGATAACGGATACCGCAACGATAATCGGGGGAACAAACGGGTCCAGCACCTTGAGCGAGGCTCCCAATCCCGCGATAATAAAAGCAAACTCTCCTATCTGGGCCAGACTGAACCCGGACTTGACGGAAACCTTCAGTGGTTCGCCGGATAGCAAGACCCCCAATGAAGAGAAAATCGATTTACCCACAAGAGTCACCAATGTAATGATAACCACCGGCCAGGCATACTGAAGCAGGACAGACGGATTGACCAGCATACCGACGGATACAAAGAAAATAGCTCCGAAAAGCTCTTTCACCGGCTGTATGATGTGTTCTATATGTTCGGCCTCAACCGTCTCAGCAAGAATAGATCCCATAATGAAAGCACCCAGCGCAGCCGAAAAACCGGTACGGGTAGCCAGCACGACCATTGCCAGGCAAAGCCCGAGAGAGACAATCAACAGAGTTTCATTATTCATCAACCGCTTTGCTTTTTTCAGGAAGAACGGAAGGATGAATATACCGACCAGAAACCACAAAATCAGGAAAAAGGCAACTTTCAGGACACTCATCAAGAGTTCCTCACCCACAAACTCTTTGCTCACCGCCATAGTAGAAAGGATGACCATCATCAGGATAGCGATCAGGTCTTCGACCACCAAGGTTCCGAACACAATGCCTGTAAACCGTTGGCTGCGCAAACCAAGATCATCAAAGGCTTTAATAATAATCGTGGTAGACGACATGGACAACATTCCACCCAGAAACACAGAATTCATCGTACTCCACCCCAACAGATGCCCCACCATAAAACCGATCAGTAACATACTGATCACTTCGGTTGTTGCCGTAATAAACGCTGCCGATCCGACATTCATCAATTTTTTAAAGCTAAACTCGAGTCCGAGAGCAAAAAGCAAAAAGACAACTCCGATCTCAGCCCAGGTATTGATGTTCTCCATATCGCCAACAGTCGGGAAGATGCGGACATAAGGCCCGGCCAGCAATCCGGCAACGATATATCCCAGGACCAGGGGTTGCTTCAGCCATTTAAATAAAAGAGTAATGATACTTGCGGACATCAGTATTAAGGCAAGGTCAGCAATCAAGGTAGGTAAATGTGACATAGTATGGTATGTATATTTCGTTAGTACTTCATTCCGTTTTATGCTCGTTTATTGTACCCAAAGAACAATCGGTAGTCCGTTTGTGTTCCGTATATATGACATTTATTTTGAAAAAAAGCTGCGGGGGCATTGCACAAAACTGAACTTTTCGTGCAAAAAGTATCCATCCTATTCAATATTTCTCTATATTTGTCGCCGAATTGGTTCGGAATCCGTGGTCAACGGACGAAGATTAAAAGGGAATCGGGTGTAAATCCCGGACAGTCCCGCTGCTGTGAAACTCTGTATAGCATCTTATCAATCAGCCAATTTCGTACCACTGACAGAAAAAGCAAACTCTGTCGGGAAGGTCCCGGTAAGATGTAGAGTCAGTCAGAAGACCTGCCATTCGTGAATAAGAGCATTCTCTCCTCGTGGGTTAGGAAAGAAAGCATCGTTGTTAAGCCCCAAATCGTAGAAATACTGTGTTTTCATCGGGTGGACGTATGTCCGCAGGGTGGAAAAGCGCGAATATGTATATGCATTTAATTGAGAAATGAATATGATTAAAAGAATCTTAGTCGCCAACCGCGGTGAAATTGCCGTGAGGGTGATGCGCTCCTGTCGGGAGATGGAAATAACGAGCATTGCCGTTTTCTCGGAAGCGGACCGAACAGCGAAACATGTGCTTTACGCCGATGAAGCTTATTGCATCGGACCGGCAGCATCGAAAGAGAGTTATCTGAATATAGAAAAAATCATTGAAGTGGCAAAGTCATGCCACGCAGACGCCATTCACCCGGGATACGGGTTCTTATCGGAAAATGCAACCTTTGCCCGCCGTTGCCGGGAAGAAGGCATCACCTTTATCGGTCCTGACCCGGAAACAATGGAAGCCATGGGGGATAAAATTGCTGCCCGTATCAAAATGATCGAGGCGGGAGTACCCGTTGTTCCCGGCACACAAGACAATTTGAAAAGTGTGGAAGAAGCCATAGAACTTTGCAATAAGATCGGATACCCGGTGATGCTGAAAGCTTCTATGGGCGGTGGTGGAAAGGGTATGCGCCTCATCCACAGTGCCGAAGAAGTGGAAGAAGCTTATACTACTGCCAAGAGCGAATCGTTGTCTTCCTTTGGCGACGACACGGTTTATCTGGAGAAGTTCGTTGAAGAGCCTCATCATATCGAGTTCCAGATTCTTGGTGACAAGCATGGAAATGTCATTCATCTATGCGAACGCGAATGTTCCGTGCAACGCCGTAACCAGAAAATCGTAGAAGAGACTCCTTCGGTTTTCGTCACTCCCGAACTACGGAAAGATATGGGTGAAAAGGCGGTAGCTGCGGCTAAAGCGGTGAACTACATCGGTGCGGGTACTATCGAATTTCTTGTTGACAAACACCGCAACTATTATTTCCTTGAGATGAACACCCGTTTACAGGTGGAGCATCCGATTACGGAAGAAGTGATTGGGGTAGATTTGGTGAAAGAACAGATTAAAGTTGCCGACGGACAGGTGCTTCAACTGAAACAAGAAAATATTCAGCAACGCGGACACGCTATTGAGTGTCGTATTTGTGCCGAAGATACAGAAATGAATTTCATGCCGAGTCCGGGAATCATCAAGCAGATTACAGAACCGAACGGTATCGGAGTGCGTATCGACAGTTATGTGTACGAAGGATACGAGATTCCGATCTATTATGACCCGATGATTGGCAAACTGATTGTGTGGGCAACTAACCGCGAATATGCTATCGAACGGATGCGTCGTGTGCTTCATGAGTACAAGCTGACCGGAGTCAAGAATAATATCAGTTACCTGCGTGCTATTATGGATACGCCCGATTTCGTAGAAGGTCATTATGATACCGGATTCATCGCCAAGAACGGCGAACACCTGCATCAGTGTATCATGCGAACCAGCGAACGTGCCGAGAATATTGCACTGATTGCCGCCTACATGGATTATCTGATGAATCTTGAAGAGAACAGCGGCGACACTACCGACAACCGTCCTATCAGCAAATGGAAAGAATTCGGATTGCATAAAGGCGTACTTCGTATCTAATTAAAAAAAGCAGTTAATTATGGAAATTCATATAGGTGACCGGGTGGCCGAAGTGGAACTGGTCAGCAAGGAAGATAATAAAGTGGTACTTACCATTGACGGAAAGCCGTTTGAAGCGGACGTGGTAATGGCAGAAAACGGAACCTGCAACATCCTTATGGACGGTCGCAGCGCAAACGCGCAGCTCATCCGCAAGGAGAACGGGAAAAGCTATAAAGTGAACACGCATTACAGCAGTTTCAATGTTGAAATCGTAGACAGCCAAGCGAAGTACCTGCGTATGCGCAAAAAAGGCGAGGACGAACAGAACGACCGCATCACTTCTCCCATGCCGGGAAAAGTAGTAAAAATTCCCGTAACGGCAGGACAGGAAGTAAAAGCGGGAGACACCGCTATCGTTATCGAAGCTATGAAGATGCAGAGCAACTATAAAGTGACTTCGGATTGCCGTATCAAAGAAATTCTGGTTCAGGAAGGCGATAACATCACCGGTGACCAGACATTAATAACATTAGAACCGATTGCATAACACTAAAAAACGGATTGCATCATGGAAGAAATAAACAAAGCATATGCCACGTTCCGGGAACGTGACCGCATCGCTTCCCTCGGCGGGGGCGTTGAGAAGATAGAGAAACAACACGAAAGCGGCAAAATGACTGCACGCGAACGTATCGAGATGTTGCTCGATAAAGGGACATTTGTTGAACTGGACAAACTAATGGTTCACCGTTGCACTAACTACGGCATGGACAAGAACAAGATTCCGGGAGACGGTATCGTATCCGGCTACGGAAAGATTGACGGTCGCCAGGTATTCGTTTACGCCTATGACTTCACCGTTTGCGGCGGTTCACTGTCCGCTTCCAACGCGAAAAAGATTGTAAAGGTGCAACAGTTGGCTTTAAAGAACGGTGCTCCGATTATCGCATTGAACGATTCAGGCGGTGCACGCATACAGGAAGGTATTGAAAGCCTTTCGGGATATGCCGACATTTTTTATCAGAACACAATGGCAAGCGGCGTGATTCCTCAAATCTCTGCCATTCTCGGTCCCTGTGCCGGTGGTGCCTGCTACTCTCCCGCCCTCACGGACTTTATCTTTATGGTGAAAGAAAAGAGCCACATGTTTGTGACGGGGCCTGACGTAGTGAAGACCGTTATCCACGAGGAAGTAAGCAAGGAAGAACTGGGTGGTGCCATGACTCACAGCAGCAAAAGCGGAGTGACTCATTTTATGTGTAACACCGAAGAAGAATTGTTGATGAGTATCCGCGAACTGCTTTCGTTCCTGCCGCAGAATAATATGGACGAAACTAAAAAGCAGAACTGCACGGATGAAACCAACCGTGAAGATGCCGTTTTGGACACTATCGTTCCGGCAGACCCGAATGTTCCTTATGATATGAAAGATATCATCGAGCGAGTGGTAGACAACGGCTATTTCTTTGAAGTTATGCCGAATTTTGCCAAGAATATCCTCATTGGTTTTGCACGTCTGGCAGGTCGTTCGGTAGGTATCGTCGCCAATCAGCCTGCCTACCTTGCCGGAGTGCTCGATATTGATGCCAGCGACAAGGCGAGCCGTTTCATCCGTTTCTGCGACTGTTTCAACATTCCGTTGATTACTTTCGAAGATGTTCCGGGCTTCCTTCCGGGATACACGCAGGAAAATAACGGTATCATCCGCCACGGCGCGAAAATCGTTTATGCATTCGCGGAAGCTACCGTTCCCAAACTGACCGTTATCACCCGTAAGGCTTACGGCGGTGCATACATTGTGATGAACTCCAAGCAGACAGGCGCAGACGTAAACTTTGCCTATCCAAGTGCGGAAATCGCAGTAATGGGGGCAGAAGGCGCGGTAAATATCCTGTTCCGCAAAGCGGATGCAGAGACTAAGGCGAAAGAACTGGAAGCCTACAAGGAAAAGTTCGCCACTCCGTATCAGGCTGCCGAGCTGGGATTCATCGACGAAATCATCTATCCGAGACAAACCCGTAAACGTCTGATTCAGGCATTGGAAATGACAGAAAACAAGATGCAGACGAATCCACCTAAAAAGCATGGAAATATGCCCTTATAACAACTAGATAGGTACTTGTCAAAGTACCACCACCAAAAACGGACTTACACAAATTCTGAAGAATGTCATTCTGAGAGTCTACGTAAGTCCGTTTTTTTATTACATTAAATAAGGAGTGAGATACTTCACCAGGAAATAACCGCCTACTACCAGCCAAATATAAAGAAGAAACGCCAGGACAAAAGCTTTCGCCC
>OISI01001008.1_pt1 | contig 6468 bp, 7 predicted proteins | sample 1586541 | NCBI WGS metagenome assembly OISI01 (sample SAMN02674792, study PRJEB24791) | human gut metagenome, SKBSTL006 | isolation source: stool | host: Homo sapiens | place: USA | reverse complement strand
CCGGACGGGCCGATCGGGCACGGAGGGCGGCATCGACCGTGGACCCATCCAATCCAATCCGGCCCGGTCCACGATCATGCCCACGTCGTGCGGGCCATGGCCAGCGTCCGAGACCGAGGACCAGGGAGCCGAATGGGCCACGTCGATGCATGTGGGCCATCAGCGTGCCCTGCGCGCTTCCGGACCGCATCATGCGAATGGGCCAATGGGCCACATGCCGGACCGATCATGCGGCCCACGCGAAAGCCCATGTGAGGGCCGGCATCGCGGACCACCCTGACGGACCGTGGACCGTGCAAGGGATGGTCCCGCGGACCACCCTGACGGACCACGGTCCATTCGGCGGACCAACCAAATACGTGGTCCACGCGTGTATTTCGTCAAGTCGGTGTTTCGTGTTTAGTCATGTATTTTTTTCGGGTTTAGGCAGTTGCATGCATTTTCCTTATTTTTCCGGTTGCGCGGAGGTGTTCCTGCCGAACATGAGGGCCTCACTGACGCGGCGGCTCTGGCCGGTGAACTCGAGGAGCCGCCCGTGGTGCACGATGCGGTCGATGATCGCTGCGGCGAGTTTGTCGTCCGCGAAGACCGTGCCCCATTTACTGAACTCGATGTTCGTGGTGAATATGATGCTCCGTCTTTCGTAGCTGCCCGCGATGATCTGGTAGAGCAGGCGCGCCCCGTCGATGTCGAAGGGTACGTAGCCGAACTCGTCCAGTATGATCAGGTCGGCACGGCCGATGTCCCGGAGCATCGTCTCGAGCGTGTGTTTTGCTTCAATGTTTGTTCGACAGGTTCGGCAGTGTTTTTCCGCAGTGTGGGCTGATGGTTTTCCCCGGTGTCGTCATCGTTTCCCGGTGATGTGAGAGGCATCGGTGCCGCGGCCTGTATATTCCCGAGTTGCCAATCGGTTTTGATTCGGCCGGTTGCCGCCGGCCGGCGCTCGGGAAGGAAAGGAACATGGCGATACCGATGCCCATTGTGCAAGATATCAGGAGACTCGACCGGCAGGGAATGTCGCGCGCGCAGATAGCGCGTCGTCTGCATGTGGATCGCGGGACGGTCGCGAAGTACGCGGATATGGAGGATTGCTCGCCCAAGCCGAAGGCGGATCGCAGGTACGGGTCGAAGATCGACCCGTACGCGCATCTGGTGGACGAGTGGCTGGAGGCGGATCGGATGCTGCCCAGGAAGCAGCGTCACACGATCAGGCGCGTGCACGACCGTCTGCTGGCGGAGACGGACTACGACGGCGAGTATTCGACCACGATGCGTTACGTGCACCGGTGGCGCGAGGCGAACCGCGGCGTGCCGGATCGCGAGGGGTACGTGCGGCTCGAGTGGGCGGCGGGCAGCATGCAGGTCGATTTCGGCATGGCCCGGGCCCGGATCGCGGGCGAGATGGCGGACGTGCATTGCCTGGTGGCCTCGTTGCCGTATTCGAACATGCGGTTGTGCGTGGCGTTGCCGGGCGAGAACGCGGAGTGTCTGTGCCATGGCCTGATGCTCGTGTTCGAGCATATCGGGGGTGTTCCTCCCGTGATCGTGATGGACAACGCGACCGGTGCCGGCCGGCGCAACGCGAAGGGCGAGGTCGCGTTGACCGGGGTGTTCTCCGCGTTCGTGGCGCATTACCGGCTCGAGGTCCGGTTCTGCAACCCGTATTCGGGCAACGAGAAGGGCAGCGTGGAGAACGCGGTCGGGTTTTTGCGGCGCAATCTCATGGTGCCGCCCATGCGCGCGGAATCGTATGGGCAGTTGAGCCGTCTCCTGCTGGAGCGGTGCGACGGGCTCGCCAGGGACTCGTATTGCCCGAGGTTGCTGGACGTGCCCGTGGCCGAGGTGTTCGACGAGGAGAGGGCCGCGTTGATGCCGTTGCCGTCCACGGCGTTCGACCCGGTTCGCTGGGAAAGCCGGACGGCCGACAAGTACGGGCTGGTCGACATCGACTCGAACCGGTACCTCGCCGGCCCCGATTCGGCGCGTTCCAGGGTATTGGCCGCGATCCGGTGGGACACGGTCACGCTCGCATCGCCCGCCACCGGCGAGCTCTTCGCGGAGTATCCCAGACAGTACGGACGGTCGCGCAATGTGGAGGATCCCGCGCTCGTGCTTCCCCGGCTCGCGGTCAAACCCCGCGCGTGGCGGGAAAGCTCGATCCGCCCGGACGTGCCCGACGATATACGCGCGTGGCTTGATTCCATGGACGAAAAGACGTTGAGGGAGAGCCTCAAAGCGATCGGGGACGCGTGCCGGGCGGCCGGGTTCGATCCCGCGATGCAGGCGTGCGGCGAGATCCTGCGCTCGAACAGGGACATGGGCCTGCACGCGGACTCGCTCACCCCGATCGCGTTGCGCATGCGCGACGGCGAGTGGGAATACCCCGGCGGGATCGAGGAGCCCGACCTGAGCGGCTACGACCGGTTCATCACCGGCACGGACGACGGAGGGGAAGAACGGTGAGCGTCAGACCCGATCCGGTGATCCCGGAGACCCGACGCAGGCGCGCGTCCACGACCGAGAAAAGCGAACGCATCCTGAAGATGAGCCGCAGCCTGACCCTGACACGCAGCGTGCTCGCCGGCACGCTCGCCGAGGCCACGCCCAACCAGCTCGACTTCATCGAACGATGGTTCACGGCCGAACTCGACTCGCGCGAGCGATCCAAACGCCTGCGCCTGCTCAAACAGGCCGGCTTCCCCGCCGACAAGACCCTCGACGGCTATGACTGGACCAACCTGAAGATGCCCGCCGACTGGGGGCGCGCGCAGCTCGAGAACCTCGACTTCGTCGCCGGATGCGAGGACCTCGTGCTCTACGGGCCCGTCGGCACCGGCAAGAGCCACCTGGCCATCGCGATCGGACGGCTCGCCTGCGAGCGGGGCGTCCCGGTGCGCTTCTTCACCGCGACCGGACTGCTCATGCGTCTGCGCCGCGCCCAGCAGGAGAACCGGCTCGACCGGGAACTCGCGAGCATCGGCAAGGCCCGACTTCTCATCATCGACGAGTTCGGCTACCTGCCCATAGACGAGGAGGGCAGCAGGCTCCTCTTCCAGATCATTTCCGATTCCTACGAGACAAGGAGCATCATCTACACCACCAACATCGAATTCAGCGGATGGGGACGCGTGCTCGGCGACAAGAACATGGCCGCCGCCCTCATCGACCGCACCGTCCACCACGGACGGCTCATCAGATTCGAGGGCCGCTCCTACCGAAGCGAACACGCCCTCATGACCAAATAACCAACACAACGCAGACAGGCAGCGGCCGATACCGCACACCCTGCGGAAAACCCGCTGCCTACACTGCGGAAAAACACCGCTCACAAAGCGGACGCCAACTTGCTAAAACACAGAGCGTGCCGTCGCGTTTGGCCTTGCCCAGCTGGAGGACGAGCTCGGCGGTCTGATGGAACCGCACGCCCAGCCCCATGTCGATCGCCTTCATGCCCAGCCCGATCGCGAGATGTGTCTTTCCGCGCCCGGTCTTGCCGTAGAACACCAGGTCCTGCGCGCGCGGGATGAAACCGAGCCCTAGGAGCTCATCGAGCATGTAGCCGTCGGGGAGCCTGACGTTCGTGAAGTCGTAGCCGTCGAGACCCTTGACGACGGGGAACCGGGCGCGGCGCAGGAGCCTGTCGTGCTTCGCGCGTTCCCTGTTCGCCAGTTCCGTGTCGAGCAGGCGGTGGACGGCGTCGACCTGGCGGGGCGTGGCCCAGCCGGCGAATTCGTCGATGCTCGCCTTGGAGATGAACAGCTTGCGGGCCTTCTCGTAGAGCCCTTCGTCCGTCTTCGTGTTCATCGCCCGCCTTCCTGCACGCCGACGTCCGCGGTGAACGCGATGTCGTATTCACTCAGATCCGGCCTGTCATCGTCGTATTCGATACCCGCCACGCCCTCGGCGAGCCTGGCCGCGAGCAGTGTGACACCGGCGCGGTCCGCCCCGCCGGTCGATTCGAGGATGGAAAGCATCGCCTCGACCGCGTTCGCCCACCCGGATTCCCTGTCAACGCGTTTGAGGGTCTGCAGCGCCTCGTTGCGTGTCTGTCCGTCCTGCCGATCCAGCCATTCCCGCAACGGGTCCGGCAACGCGTCACGTACCCGGCTGTTGGGCCAGGACGCGGGCTTGTTGCACAGCAGCGCCAACTGCATGGACGGGTCCTCGCTGTTCGTGCTGGCCTGGCCGTACGCCCGAGGATGGGTCGCCAGATGCTTGCCCGACGAGTCGAGGACCTCGACCTCGAGCGCGCGGAGGCCCACGATCACCCCTCTGCCCGCGTTCGCCCGGTCCGCGGAATAACGATGCCGTCCCCGGGCGCGGCCACGCCGTACCGGTCGGCCTTCATATGCCGCCACGTGACCACGTCGAAACGCTTCCCGGGCAACGGCAGCAGCGCCGCACGGTCCTCGGAGAACAGGCCACGTTCCTCCGTGTCCTTGCGGTAATGCGGTTTCGTGGCCAGCTCCAGGCACCGGTCCGGCAGCCCGGCGTTAAAGTTCTCCAGGCTCCATACGCTCGGCCGGGGCACGAACAGCTTGCGCCGCACCATGCCGACCTTGGACTCCACCGCGCCCTTCTCATGACCGGAATACGGGTTGCAGAACGAACAATCGAACCCGTAATGCGCCTGGAAGGCCTGGAACAGGTGCGTCAGGCGCGGCTCGCGCTCCCCGTACCCCTTATGGCCCACGCCGGCGGCGTTATCGAACACGATCCGCTCCGGCACACCGCCCAGCCACTCGAACAGGTTGCGCAACGCCAGGCACGTGCACTCAGCGTTCTCGCCCGGCATCAACTGCACCAGACCGACGTTCGAATACGGGAAATCAAGCACGAAATGATGCATCCGCTGCACCACGCCGCGCAACAGCACGTCGACCTCGCCGAAATCGGCCTGCGCCTCGCCTGGATGCCATACCAGATCCATGAACGCCTCATCACGCTCCGCCGCGAACTCACGCCTGAGCCGCGCCACCGCCCGCGTCACCGTGGACAGGGAGACCTCCGCGCCATGCTCGTCCCTCAACCGCTCCCAGATCCTGGTCGCGGTATGCCGCTGCTTGCGCCAGTTCGCGCGATCCTCCGCGAGCCACTGCTCGATCACGGGCAGATACGGGTCGATCACCGACGCGCGCGGCTTTCTCACCGACGGCACGGCCGACAGATCCTCCTTCGCGAGGTACTTACGCACCGTCGGCTCGCTGACATGTGTTTTCCGCGCGATCGACGCGACGGATTCCCCGTTCCGCCGCAAACGACGGATAGACTGTACTTGGGGCATGCTGATCATAATCCTTTCCGGTCCTTTCTGGCGGAGATACAAGCACCATCCAGTTAAGACCATTCCGTGGTCGGCATGCTCTGCCTAAACCCGAAAAATCATCGTGACTAAACCCGCAACAACTAATTGAACACAAACACGCGGATCCCGCAAGCCGCGTCGCATGGACTCGGACCGGCTTCGCGCCTGGGTGCTGGACTCGCTGCGCAGGGGGTGGAGCCCGGAACTGATCGAGGGACGGTTGAAGGCCCGGTACGCCGGCGACCCGTCGATGCGGATCAGCCACGAGTGCCTTTACCAGTGGATCTACGCCAAGCCGCAGCGGGCGCTGGACCTGCGCCAGTATCTGGCGCGCGGCAGGAAACGCCGGACGAGGAAAAAGGGCAGGAAGGCGAAAGGGCCGCGCATCCCGATGCGCGTGCCCATCGCGGACCGGCCCGAGGCGGTCGGATCCAGGAAGGGGTTCGGCCATTTCGAGTCGGACACGGTGGTCGGCGCCGCGCCGTCGAGGCGCTGCATGAACACGCAGGTGGAGCGCAGGAGCCGCAGGCTGTTCGCCCGGCTCGTCGACGACAAGAGCGCGTCCGCCACGGCCAGGGCCGAATACGAGATCTTCAAGGACATCCCGCCGGCCGCGCGCGTCGACCGCACGTGGGACAACGGCACGGAGGCGTCCCTGCACATGCTGGTGGACGAGGCGCTGGGCATGCTCACGTACTTCGCCGACCCGTACAGTTCCTGGCAGCGTGGCAGCAACGAGAACAGGAACGGCAGGATCCGCCGCTATCTGCCCAAAGGAACCGGGTTCGAGGACTTGGCCCAGGAGGACCTCGACGCGATCGTCGGTGAGATCAACGACACCCCCATGAAGCTCCTCGGCTACAAAACGCCCAACGAGGTATGGGACGAGGAGATCGCCAAGCTACAATCGAAGGCAGCCAGCCCGAACACAAGCGTTGCGCTTACAAATTGAATCCGGGTTACGGGTTCCGGCCCCTCGTCTTCAATCAGGGCACTATTTCAAGGCAGAAGAATCAGGCGGCCTTCTTGCGACCGCGGCGCTTCATGGTGCCAGCGGTGGCGTTGGCCACATCGAAGATCACGGTCTTGCTTTCGGGGTAGGCGGTACCGTTGACGGACTGGTAGGCGATTTCGCCTTCCGGAGCCTCAGGCAGAGTGAAGTA
>OISI01001005.1_pt1 | contig 6488 bp, 4 predicted proteins | sample 1586541 | NCBI WGS metagenome assembly OISI01 (sample SAMN02674792, study PRJEB24791) | human gut metagenome, SKBSTL006 | isolation source: stool | host: Homo sapiens | place: USA | reverse complement strand
GCAGAAGCTGCGACAGCCCTGGCAGAAGTTAATGCAACAGCTATCGTTAATGATACAGTAGTAAAAGATACTGTAACCAAGAGCGAGGAACCTGTTAAGACAGAACTGAGTGCACCGACCGCTATTGTCAATGATACAGTCGTTACTGACACTGCATCCAAAGACAAACCGGCTGAGCCTGTCAAGGAATAACCTTCCAAAAACTCACGGAACATAGTCTGCCGAACAATAGTAAGCACACTACAAAAAAAGCCATCCCTACTTCGTCTATTCCGGGGATGGCTTTTTTATGTTCTTATTTTCCCTGAACGGGAATCATTCAACTATCGGTTTTCACGTTCCAGTACTGCCAACCGGGCATACAATTCAACCAATGCTCCCTGATGGAGTATTTCCCAACCGGTCTTGGTCGTTCCCCCTCTCAGATCATCGTCATTCAGCAAGTTGTTGCCCTGATGACAGCTACTGCTCCACGCATGAATCATTGACTTCTCAATGTCATCGATATATTTACGGTCATTGTCTATAGAATAAAGTTCAAAGAATCCGCGACACATGATCGTATTGAACCAGGCATGTCCCGGAGCAAGGATGTTGAAAGTAAGATTCAGCTCTTTGGAACGATAGGGCATAAACCATTTCTTATGACAGCTTTCAGCAATCGCATACGCTTCATCCAGATATTTCTGTTCGCCGGTAATCTTATATAAGAGACAGGCTGCCTGCAACGGCTGTCCGGAATTGTAAGAATACTTGTTCTTTTCAAGATCGCCCGGCAGATTGGGATCATCCTTATTCGGACGTACATTGTCATAGAATAAATGGTCGGACTTGTCTTGCAATACATCCAGCATATAGTCGTAACATTTGATCGCCCAGTCGAGATATTCCTGTTCCTGAGTTGCCAGATACATCTTACAGCCCATCACAGCAGTAGGTCCGGTAGAGCAAGAGTGCTTGCTGGTAGTGTGTTCGTTCAACTCCCTCCAGTGTACACCTCCTCCGCAAGTCTCATCCCAACCGTGATCGATCAGATAGCGCCATACCACCTTTGCCTGTGTCAGATAACGCATCTCTTTCGTTTCCGTATACCAGTCGACCATATCGAGCCCGATCCATACGTTATCATCGTAAAAGCGTTCGTTACCGGCAGCCGGGTAGCAGGAATAAGCCAGGATTCCACGATCCAGCTGACAGAAATACTGTATTCCTTTGAACATCATATCATCCATTGCGCCATAGATATTCTCCACTTCGCTCTCTTTGGTTGCATCACGCATAGCGACAAATGCCGAAAGACCGCCGCCTTGTCCCCAGACCAACGCATCACCATCCCAATAACCTTTTCCATCATATGGATAATTACCACGCCAGCAGCTCCTGGAACTCTTGCCGAAATAATATCCAATGACAGAAGTCATGTAAGAATGTGCACGGTCCAGCATCTCCGGCAGTTTCAGTTCCGGCTCATCCACCTTTTCATGATAAGGCATCATAATACGGCTTTCGGGCACCGATCGCTTGCCGGCTTTGCTGATAGCTACGGCAGAAACTTCGTAAGTAGCAAAATAAGGAACTTTCAAGAGATATTCTTGTGTAACATCACGCTCTACCTGTATGATGATATGTCCCGGCGAGAAGTCGGTAGCACGAGACAAGCTCGCTTCCACGTCCCTGTAAGAGAGTTCTACCATATCCACGTCGCGATTACTGGGATTGGTCCATTTCACCAGAAGTTCATTCTCGTTATTGGTAGCTTCTACCGCAAATGAACCTACCGGAGAAATATTTCCACTGATGGGATCATTCTGTTCTGAGTTTGACTGATCATCATCACTACAGGACGGAAGTAATGCCAAAGCCAAGAGGTTCAATATAAACAGTTTGAATATTGCTTTCATTTTTCTTCGAATTTAGAGATTACTTAAAAGGTACTACTATGGGAGCTTCCTCAAATCTGCTCATTGGGAATTCTGTAGCATTGAAGCTGTCGTACTTACAAACATGCATCAACAACTCGTGATCGGAGTCAGTACCATCTTCAATGTAAGCAACCGGTGCACCGGCAGAGAAATCCCAGCGTCCTAACAAACCGTCCGGGTTTTCTTCCACAAAGTCCCATGCGTTGGCTTTCAGTTGCGCTTCCGTACGGCATACAGACCAGATACGTGCTTCAAGTACAGCTCCGCCCAAGAAACGATTATTATCACTAGCCTTACCAATGGAGATTTTTCCGCCGTCATTTCCTGTGCAAAGATCTATTTCTGAGAAATTGAGATCATTCCTCTTTATTTCTCCCCAGGCAACTCTGCTGCCATTAATATAAAGCTTGTACTTTTCACTCGGATTACTTTGTGCTACGTCACAGTCTACCACCAAAGCCAGATGCATCCACTCGCCAAGCTTAATCGCATTATGCCCTGTTCTCAGTTGTAATTTATCGCCTGTACCTACCAGGTCAATGACTTTCCACTGATTACCGCCTTCTTTGCCTTTTTCACCATCGTCACCGCCACGGAGAATAAAGTAACCTTCTTTACCCATAATGGTCTGCAACCAATAAGTATTATCGATACGGCAAGTCAGCTCCCAGGTCATCTTCTTCAATTTGAAATCGTTGGTCGCAGCTTTCAATGCTTCTACTCCTTCGCCTGTCATTTCTCCGAAATGCGTCCACACGGCATAGTCTCTTCCCAGATTCATACACCAACGTTTGTCCGGTGCAATCTTCACCTGAATAGGTTGCGATACCTGTCCCTTGGCGTCAGTCAGCGTAAAGGAAGTTTCGCCGGCTTTTCTTCCGGTCACTGTCACTACGTTACCATAAAGTTCGAGACGGACTACTTTCGTATCGCCGGCATCAAGTATTTTATACTCTCCGTTACCACTCAAAATCTTTACTTGCTGAGAACCTTGATTAGCATTGATCAGTACACCCTTTTCATCAGCGTCGGTCGTAATCTGTTTAGGAGCAATCACATTCAGATTCACAAAGGCTTCTTTTCCTTTCCGGTCGGTTATCTTGACCTCGGCATTTCCCTGGGCGATACCTTTCACGGTAAATGATTCCGAGTCTTCAAGTGTAGACTGATCGACTTCGATACAATTATTTTCATCTATCACTTCGAGCGAATAACCTCCGTTTCCTGTATAGATTTTAACGAAAGCTTCATCGGCGCCTTCCACCTGCGAATAAAGCGTAAATAACGTCTTATTCAACTTCAGATCAAACTCTGCCGCCGTGTTAACCAAAATCTTAGCGCGCTGGTAGTACTTGTCTTTCACGTATACTACACCCTGAGCATTGTTATGTCCTTCTACAGCTGTCAGTGTCACTATATCACCATCGACTTCTGCCGTCACCACTTCTTCGTTTGCCGAAGTCACCTCATATTCGCCATTACCGGACGTAATTTTTACGGTTCTGGTATCCCCCTGTGCGATACTGATTTCACTGGCGTCAACGGTTAGCTCTGCCAGATTCTGGGGTGTCTCATTATTTTTGTTGTCGTTATCATCGCTGCATGCACTAAGACAAAGCAATGATGCGAGAACGAAGTATTTCATCACTTTCATATATATTATAACTAAGGTAAATTACTCTTCTACGTCTACATTAGGATAGTCTACTCTCAATACATCTCTTGACATGGAGAAAGTACCTTCGAACGACATCATTAATGATTCGCCCTGTGCAGAGTCCTGATATTCATAAGCCAATTCAATGGTAGTAATTTCTGTATAATAACGTTGGTCTGTATAGTTATACGTATATTTACGACTGAGTTTGGCACTATAAGGTTTAAACTTCAATCCATCCACATGGCTGGTTAACGTTATGTCTCCGAAATCATCACGTTCTATTTCAACCACATAATTCAGATAGTCCGTAGTGTTGGAACGTGTCTTCTCGCCCACAAACATATAGCAGGTATTATTATTAATTGCATAAAGTTGTGTGCTGGTCGTTTCAGTCGTATAAGTTGTTCCCTGTTGTGTCACAACGCCCTTACCACTATAAATACCTGAATAATCGTTCTTGAAACCGATATGTGCCAATACTTTCGTATATTTATTCGCTCCCATCTCTTCTCCTGTAGAAGAAGTGATGCGCAAGGGAAGTACATAATCATTATACAAGTTGCCTACTTCTCTGATCTTGTTCAGGTCGATATGGATATAAGCCGCCGCATTCAATTCTCCACTTTTAATATTCCATGAATCGGCATCAAACGTATAGGTTCCTTCCGGCAATATCTTATAATATAAGTCCGTCTGACTCTTATACTTGTCCTTATTATACGCATCCAGCGTATCCGGGTCAACTTCCATCGTTATATGAATTTCCTTATCATTTCCCGATGTTCCATTTACTCCGAAATATACAGGAAGTACGGTGGTATTATCGTCAGCTACCTCCAATGAGTAATCCTGCCAACCATTATGAATGATATATGTATTCTTCTTGAATAATTCATCTTCCAATTTATCGCATGAAGAAACTCCGGGCAGCATAGCGATCAGCAGACTTCCCATTATTCCGTATATAGATATTATTTTTTTCATAATAAGCCAATTTTATTTAGTTTTACCATTCAGGATTCTGCGTCATATTCACGTTACGTTTCAGCTCGTAAGTCGGGAAAGGCCACAAATACATTTTCTGTTCAAACACTTTGTGTACCGAGGTGATGATAGTCTGTTTATAAAAATCAGCAATACGCGTTTCATCATCACTGATATTAATGTTACACCCCTGCAATAACTGGTTTTCTTCTGTCATAGCATCTTTCCAACGGCGTAAATCAAAGTAGCGCATACTATTCTCACCCAATAACTCTATCTGGCGTTCTCTTTTCAATTTCACACGGAAATCGTTCGGGTTATTATAAGTCTCCTCTGCATAGTCAGGTACTCCGGCACGCATACGGATACGTTTGATAGCATAACGCATTTCATCTACACTGCGCTGAATCTCTACATCAGCTCCGGTATAGGTAGTCAGATGGTAAACTTGTCCCGAAGTCAACTCATTCAACGCTTCGGCATAAATCAGAAGAATTTCACCATAACGAATGGTCATCTCTGTTTTATCAACCAGATATCCGCCTTCAGTCCGTGAGTCTTCCGAATTATAAAACTTCTTTAAAGTAACTCCTGTCAGTGGACATTCTTCCTTAAATCCCTGTTTGCCATCGTTCAGACCACGATAATAGAATATCTGTTGATCGCGGAATTCAGATTCAGAAGCACTGGAAGCTTCCCAAACCGAACCATTATAAGCGATGGACGCATAGAAGCGTGGTTCACGATTATTGTACATCAAATTCACCTTAGCCGGCAGGAAAGGATTCGCCACAGCATACGCCTGTGTAGTGAAACCTTGGGTTACGTAATCACCGGTAGCTTCCGCCTCTGTGATAGAACGTCCGTCGTTCATCGCATACGCATCGACCTGCTTCTGAGTAACAGCCAACCGATTGTTTCCTTTTAAAGTCTTTGGCGTAGATTGGTAAGCCCAGTCATTGATATGTCCTGTTCCAATTCTTGTCCGGGTAAATATAAGTTCCGGATTTTTCGATCCCAGAATCGTACCGTCAAAGTTGGACTTATAAGAAAGTAACGGGTCTACGTCCGCCCAACCTTCCGGATAGTTCTTATCCGAATAAAGTGCATTATGAGGAGGACGTTGTGAAGGCAGAACGGTCGCTTTCGGCGCTACAACATACAGTTCATACAGACCGGAAGCCTTAGCCAATTCAATCACATCCTTAGCAGCTGCCGCCGCTTTCGCCCACTTTGTTTCATCATAAGTCTGAGACACTAATTGATTACCATAGCAGTCTTTCACATTAAAGAAATCCGTATTTCCGTTGAAAAGCGGGCTGGCCGCATAAAGCAACACACGTGAACGAAGTCCTAATGCAGCTCCGCGAGTCGGACGTCCAAGATTGTTGACCGTTCTTTTAGTCGGTAGTGAACGGGCTGATTCAGCCAATTCCTGATCTATAAAATCAACCAGATTATCAAAATGCTCTCGTGGCAAGGAAAGTTCTTCATAAGAAAGATTCACATCCAGTCCTTCCAAAGGAATCAAAGGTACGGGACCATAGACGCGTATCAAAGCCCAGTAACAATAAGCACGCAAGAAACGTGCCTGTCCTTTCATATCGGCTATTTCATCCATCGTCAGTTCCGAACAGCGATCTACATTCTGAATGAAAGTAAGACAAACTAGGTCAAAGTAAGACAAAGTACGTCATTTAATCCCCTTATAATACGCTATCTTTGAGGTATCGAAAGAAAAAGAAACAGAGCTCGTTCCTCTCTTCCGATATTGATTGCGGTAACTGCGGTTTGTAATATTTATTTTTCAATTATTAATTCTCAATTTTTAATTTATCATGGCAATACCATTTAAAAGAATGGGTCGTAAAGACCCGAGAAAGGTTGATGGGGTGGTGAAGTATCATCCGCAACTTGTGACG
>OISI01000980.1_pt1 | contig 6615 bp, 6 predicted proteins | sample 1586541 | NCBI WGS metagenome assembly OISI01 (sample SAMN02674792, study PRJEB24791) | human gut metagenome, SKBSTL006 | isolation source: stool | host: Homo sapiens | place: USA | reverse complement strand
CGTCTGATGCAACAAAGATAAGACGCTTTTTTCATATGTGCAAATATTTCTACATTATTCTAATAATCAGTTATTTATCTCTTCTTCTTATATTCAGTGCACAGAGCCAAAACAGTGTTTCAAAAAAGGAACGTTTTTTGAAACACAACAGTCGTTCTATCTGTCTAACTTACACAAACTTACCGCAAAATAAAAGCTGTATTCACAGCCTGCCATAGCCGGCCTGTCCATTCTTAATGGGAAGGTCTTGCTGAGTATGATCTATTTTATTCATTTTTAAACATTTGAGTTATGAATACGAAGACAAAACTTCTGTATGTAGGCTTTCGTGCGTTAAGCACATGCTGTCTGTACGCGGCTTTTTTAATGATAACATCGTGTGGCGACAATGTTGTGAACCCCGACAGCCCGGAACCGGACGGAGAGGATATGATTCCTGTTACGGTCAGCCGGGTTGAGGATGGCAGCTATATGGAAAGCCATGTTGATACTCCCGACACAACCGGGGGAAGAACGCTTGTGGACGAATGGGTGCCGGTGAAAGAGCCACCCGCCAGCAGGGCCATACCGGCTGCCGTGCCTTACGAGGGGCCTTCAGCGGTACGGATGACGCTCCGCGAAGAGCCACAAGTCACTACCCGTGCCGCTACATTGGGTAACGGCATTTATTTCCGGTTGATCGCTTTCCGTAAAGTAGGCAGCAATTACGTATTCCAGTCGGCTGCGGATTTTACGACGAACGGGGCTTCCGCTCCCACACTCAGGCTAGGAAATCTGCTCACCAGAGCGGGAACTGTCCGTGTGATCGGATACTCGTTCAATAGTACGGCAGCGATGGGAACGATCCCTTCATCCTATACTTATAACAGTACTTCCGTCACTATCCCGAATATGAACAGTGACTTTATGGTCTATGACTCGGGGGACATAGCGAATGTGAGCACAATCAGCCACAACCTGTCGGTTAGTTTCACGCAAAAACTCTGCAAGCTGACGGTTAAGCTATCCTTGTCGCAGTTTGTAAGCAACACATTCACCAACTGTACGGGCGTATACGTTTCTCAAGGCGGCAATACGTCCGCCTGGACGATAGGTCCTTCTACAAATAATGTAAGTGCCAATACCGGAAATACACCTACATTCAATATAGCTAATAATTCGACTGCCACTGTACGGTTAGTTCCTTTTTCGGGTTCCCGGGCAATCACGGTGCATATCGGTACGCTGACTCTCAGTAATTACTTCAACGCAAATAACCGGAATATCACCTCGAGTCAGAATGTCCAGTTGCTGCCGGAACGGAGCTATACCATAACACTACAGATCGGACTTGGGATACAAGTGGCGGCAAGTGACATTAACCTGACACAAAACGGATGTACAGCGAGTGATAAAAATGATTTGGCAAAGCTGAGATGGGGCACGGGAAATCTGATTACAAAACAACGGTACATGGTTTATGAATGCAACCAAAGGATTATTTTTACCTGCAGCCGGAGGACGAGATAATGGAACTAGTGGTACAAGTGCTACTTACAATCCAGGAAAACACGGTAACTACTGGGTTACAGAGTCAGCTTCTTCTAGTAAAGGATATTACTTGTATTTTGATGGAAGTTTAGTAGTATGTGGCGATAATCCTAAAACAAAGGCGTTGACAGTTCGTTGCGTAAAAGGCACTAAACAATAATATTCACTTTTAAAATAGATAAATCATGAAAACAGAACTCAAAGGCTGGCTTGCGGACAATACCGTAACCACCGACAACAAAGAAGACAAAATCCTGGTATTGGAGAGCGCCGGAAACCTGACACTATCCGATGTACTGGATGAAATGAAGAAAGAAGATACCGGCTTGCGGGCAGAGACTTTAAAGCATGCCGTCGACCTCTTTCAGCGTACAGTATCGGAATTGGTACTGAACGGATACTCTGTCAATACGGGGCTTTTTCGTGCCGTACCCCAGTTTCGCGGGGTAATAGACGGCGGAGTATGGAATTCCGAGAAAAATTCTATCTATGTTTCCTTCAATCAGGATAAGGATTTACGTGAAACTATCGCACGGACCGGCGTGAAGATTCTGGGAGCCAAAGGTGACCCGGCCTACTTCATCGGTGGTGAAGACGCCGCCACCCGTGCTACGGACGGTAGTGCAACTGCGGGACGTAACTATCGTCTGCAAGGAAAGAATATTAAAGTAACTGGTACAGATCCTGCCGTAGGTATCGTCTTGATTGATGAAAAAGGCACGGAAACAAAACTGCCGATGGATATGATAGCAGTAAACAACCCTTCGGAAGTACTGGTACTCTTACCGGCAGACCTGACAGACGGAATATACAAACTGCGACTGACCACACAATATACCAGTGGCAACCGGCAACTGAAGACACCACATGTCATCAGCCAAACCATCGTAATAGGCAATACAACCGAGGGCGACGGAGATATTGTGGACGACCCGACAGCATAAATCATACCGCATCGCTTCCCTTATGCAGGGGTGCATCGATATCTTGTGCAGTTCTGCACAAGGTGCCGGTGCGCCCCTACACAATGCGGCAATGCAACCAAGCTCTAAAATTACTGATAAACCTGTACCGGAAGTTCTCCCCTTAAAGCCCCCAAAGCATTCAATGCCAAAGCCTCCATCTCATCTTCTCCCGGATACACGAAAACGGGAGCAAGGAAAGAGATACGTTCCCTTAAACGGGAAATTACATAATCGGAATAGGCAATGCCTCCGGTCAGCAGAATGGCGTCTACCTTTCCACATAAAACAGTAGAGGCAGCACCGATACTTTTGGCCACATTATAGATCATAGCATCGAGCACCAACCGGGCATGGTCATCACCTGCCTCAATGGACTGAATAATGGCAGGAATATCAGTAGTTCCCAAATGGGCGGTAAGCCCGGCACGACCCGAAATTCGTTTCTTCAATTCATCTTTGGTGAATTTCCCGCTGAAACAAAGGTCTATCAGTTGTCCGGCAGGAAGAGTTCCGGCTCTTTCGGGTGAGAAAGGCCCTTCGCCATCCAATGCATTATTGGCATCGACTGCACGCCCATGACGATGGACTGCAACGGAAATGCCTCCTCCCAAATGGCAGACGATCAAATCAAGATCTTCATAACGAGTGCCATGTTCGGCAGCATAACGACGGGCAATAGCTTTCTGATTCAGTGCATGCCAGATAGTGATACGCGGCATCAAAGGCGAACCGGTAATACGGGCAACCTCTTCCAGTTCGTCCACCACACCCGGATCTGCAATAAACGCCCGGCATCCGGGTAAAGCTGCGGCCAATTCATCGGCTATCAAACCTCCCAGATTGCAGGCATGTGTACGCATAGCGTGAAGGGTATCCCGCTTCATGGCTTCGTTAACCTCATAAACTCCACCGGGAATAGGCTTCACCAAGCCTCCGCGTCCAATGACAGCATCGAACCGGAAAGGAATATCGTTTACCTCCAACTCTCGGAGAACAAGCGATTTACGAAATTCGAACTGATCGATCACCCGGGGGAAGGCAGACAACTCTTCCACCGTATGGCGGATGTTGCGTACCAACAAAGGAGTTTCATTTTCATAAACAGCGATCTTTGTTGAAGTGGAACCGGGATTGATAACAAGGAGCCTTTCCCCCCGTCCATTCTTCACAGAAGACGGAGTAGAGTTTATATTCAGTTTATCCATATTCTTAGTTTAATTATGATCATCATTCGGAGCATCTTCCTCTCTCTGCCGACCGGGTAGAAGCTGTCAGACACGCCATCGCAATACTATAATACTTGGAAAGTCCGGAATCACTGCGTGACGGTAACACCACCGGGCAAATGGGGCCTTGCAGCAACCCTGCCATATCGGCTTTGGCAAACAACGAAACAGATTTATAGAAAGCATTGCCCGACTCGATATTGGGGAATATCAATACATCGGCCTGTCCGTTGATGGGCGATACAATTCCTTTAATATCCCCGCTGGCCTGCTCGCAAGAGGTGCGTACATCCAACGGACCATCGATAATCACATTACCAAACTCTCCGGCTTCGGCCAACTCCACAATATTAACATAATCGAGCGAATGGGGAAACTTGGCACTTACCTTCTCCGTACAATGGATCAAAGAGATACGGGGTTGTTCTATCCCAAACCGCCGGCAAGTACAGATGGCATACCATATCATCTCAATGCGTTGTTGCAAAGTGGGACGAGGAATAACAGCGGCATCTGAGAAGAACAATAATTTATCATACGTCGGAATCTGCATTACGGCCAAATGAGTCAGAATCTTCCCCTTAGGCAGCAAGCCTTTCTCCTTGTCGAGAATGGCATGAAGCAAATTGTCAGTATTGATAATACCTTTCATCAGAATATCGGCTCCCCCTTCCCGAACAATACGAACAGCTTCACGCGCTGCCTCATCGGGATCTTCAATGTGGAGGGTCTTCACATATTCCGGGTACTTCTGCAGACTGGGATACTTTTGCAGGATGGCCGAGTCACCAATCATCAGGAATTCCGCAATCTCTTCGTCGAGTGCACGGGCAATGGCATATTCTGTATTCGGATCGTTGGCACAGACAACGGCAATCCGTTTCCGTCGGTTTAAGGTTTTGAGATGGGCTGTCAGTTGGTCAAAGTTTCTAATAGGTTCCATAACGTTAGATTTTTAGCAAATATCAGAAAAAGGATCGAGAAGTACATCATGGAATACTGAAAAAATAGACAAACCGAGTAACATTTTGATATAATACAACGCTTTCATTTCTACGGATGCAGGTAATTTCGTTTTTTAATGTAAATTTGTGTCCTGTTAAACTCCTATAATCAAACAGAACCATGAAAACAAAAACATTTCTCGCTCTTTTCTGCCTGTTGTGTATCAGTTCAGGCTTTTCATCGTGCCAACGTCATTCATCCGACCAGTGGAAATTGGTTTGGGAAGATAATTTCGACCAAAAAACAGGCTTTGATCCACAGGTCTGGAGTAAAATACCACGTGGCAAATCAGACTGGAATAACTATATGACCGACTTCGATTCCTGTTTCGACATGCGTGACGGCAATATGGTGCTGCGAGGCATCATCAATCACAGCCAGCCCAATGATACAGCACCCTATCTGACCGGAGGAATCTACACCAAAGGGAAAAAAGCATTCAGCAACGGACGCCTCGAAATACGCGCCAAACTGAACGGTGCACGTGGTGAGTGGCCAGCCATCTGGATGCTCCCGATAGATGCTCCCTGGCCGATGGGTGGAGAAATCGATATCATGGAACGTCTGAATCACGATACAATCGCTTATCAGACTATACATACCAATTATACGCACAATCTGGGTATCAAAGACAATCCGTTATCACACTCCGTAGGTGCGATCAATCCCGACGACTACAATGTATATTCAGTAGAAATGTATCCGGACAGCATTGCATTCTATATCAATGACACACATACTTTCACCTATCCCCGCATCGAAACAGACAAAGAAGGGCAGTTTCCTTTCGACCAGCCTTTCTATCTACTGATCGACATGCAGTTGGGTGGCTCGTGGGTAGGGGCTGTAGACCCGAAAGAACTTCCGGTGGAGATGTATGTAGATTGGGTAAGATTCTATCAGAAAGAGAAATAGAACCTTTTTACCCTACAAGCGTTAAAGACAAATCAGATATCAGCTTATTAAATCACTTTATTAAATGAACTTACAATTTCCCCCATTTCTGCACGAAGGCGATAAAGTAGCCATCGTATCGCCTTCAAGCAAAATAGACAGTATATTCCTGAAAGGTGCCAAGACGCGTCTCAGCTCCTGGGGACTTACTCCTGTCATGGGAGATCATGTCCGAAGTTCATGGGGCTCGTATGCCGGTGCCACCCATCAGCGCCTCAAAGATTTTCAGGCAGCCATGGACGATGAAGAAATTAAGGCCATTTTGTGCAGCCGTGGTGGTTACGGAGCGGTTCACTTGCTGGATAAGCTGGACTTCACACGCTTTCGTAACCACCCGAAATGGCTGATCGGGTTCAGTGACATCACTGCGCTCCACAACTTATTTCAATACAATGGTTTTGCCTCACTCCATGCTCCCATGGCACGCCATCTCGCTGTAACAGGAGAGGAGGATCCATGTTCATTATATCTCCGCGACATTCTTTTCGGTAAACTGCCCGGATATAAATGCCACCGCCATAAGTTGAATCATCTGGGACAGGCCAAAGGCATCCTGCGAGGCGGCAACATGGCTGTGTTCCACGGTCTCCGCGGAACACCATACGATATTCCTCCCGAAGGTACGATCCTCTTCATCGAGGATGTGGGCGAACGTCCTTATGCCATCGAACGCATGATGTATAACCTGAAATTGGGAGGCGTACTTGAAAAGTTATCCGGACTTATCATCGGACAATTTACCGAATACAAAGAAGACTATTCACTGAAAAAGGACCTTTACAGCACACTGGATGCCTTGGTGAAGGAGTATGACTTCCCCATATGTTATGACTTTCCGGTGGGACATGTGACAGAGAACCTACCACTAATCAACGGTGCGGAAGTGGAGTTCGTATCCGGAAAGAAAGGAGTGGAATTGTTAATAAACCCTCCTA
>OISI01000939.1_pt1 | contig 6916 bp, 4 predicted proteins | sample 1586541 | NCBI WGS metagenome assembly OISI01 (sample SAMN02674792, study PRJEB24791) | human gut metagenome, SKBSTL006 | isolation source: stool | host: Homo sapiens | place: USA | reverse complement strand
TTCCACATTGGATTGTCCTATCAATTCGGCAGCCATACCAGTACAGGTGAATTGGGTCCCAACTTTTCAATCATACTGTCCACAGCATCGCTCAATACTTCTACGTTGTTCAGTTCGATATTCAGATTGGGACTCAATTCAAGTTCACGAGCCAGATTACGCATGACCGATTGAAAAAAAGAATCAATGGTTTCGACGCGGAACCGACTGTAGTCATGAAGCATATAACCCAAAGCTATGCCTGCCGTTGTTCGTATCTCGTCTTCCGAATGCCCTGTCTCGGCAATTATGCGTTTTAGATAGGCATCCGAATCCGGATCACCTATCTGTATTCCATATAATTGACTAAGAATACGCTCCTTCATTTCAGCAGTAGCTTTATTAGTAAAGGTTACTGCTAAAATCTGGCGATAGGCGCGCGGATTCCGGATTAGTAACTTGATATATTCAACAGCCAGGGTGAAGGTTTTTCCGGACCCGGCGGAGGCTTTATAGACAATGAGTTCGCTCATTCACAGTTTGTATTGGATAATGATTATTTTCTTTTTACTATTTCGAATGGTACACGTATTGAAACGCCTTTTTTCATTAAGTTATTCAGATTGGGATATAAACGTTCTTTGAAAGAATCCCAATTGCGATGTTCCATTTGGGTCCATCCTGCTTCTGCCAGTGCCAGACCGCGGGGATAGGTCATATATGTCACTCGGTTAATGTCCTTTATTGCTTCTCCCCAAAGTGTTCCCATTACTCCCAGAATGTGTGCCTGTTCTGCTGCGGGTTTTCCGTATCCCGGATCAAACTGATAGCATGTTTCGAGTGTAGTTACCGGCATTCCCCAGTTATTAAATTCCGGAAGATCTCCTTTGAACTGCGGATAATCCAGATATGCAAATTCTCCCGGAGCCATAATCAGAGGGTTACCATGCTGTTGGGTCAGTTTCTGGCAAGTTGGCGTCAATCCGTATCTCCAGCTCACAAGTGTTACATTTTTAGGGTAAGGGAACAGATAATCGTTGGCCGGCATGCGAATGTTATCTAATTCACACCAGAGAATAGGGTATTTTCCATCAGCCTCTACGAAACTGAGCATACGGCTGAAAAAAGGAATCATTAATTGGGAAGCCTTTTCGTATTTCAGTTCCTTCATCATCTTTTGGCAACGTTCACATTTGGTCCAGTTCTTTTCTATAACTGCTTCGTCACCACCCAGGTGAATATAACGTGAAGGAAAGAGAGCACTTACTTCATCAATAATATCATTGTACACTTCATACACTTTTTCATTATTGGCACAAAGCATTAAGTTTACAGTCTCACCTACATTCTTTGCAATGGTATCGGTGTGTGTACATCCCAGTTCAGGATAAGCGGCTAATACAGCGACAGTGTGTCCCGGAATATCCAATTCCGGCACTATTTCAACATGGCGTTCGGCTGCATAACGAATCAGGTCGGCCAACTCTTCTTGAGTATAAAAAGATTGTCCTGCGGTAAGTTTCGGATGCTTTCTAATTTCGATTCTCCATCCTTGTGCGTCTGTCAGATGCCAATGGAAGCGATTCATCTTATAATATGCCATCAGGTCAAGGATTTGTTTTACCCTTTTTTCGCCGGAAAAGTGACGTGCTTCATCAAGCATATATCCTCTCCATTCATAACGCGGGGCGTCTTCTATCGTTCCACATCTTAGATCTCCGTTGGTTAACTGCTGTAATAGCGTTTGAATACCATAGAAAACTCCAGCTGGACTTCCTCCTTTGATTAGGACCTGTTTGGGGGCGATAATCAGCTGATAGCCCTCTTTGTTTTGCAGTCTATTGTTTAATGATAAGTTGATTCCTTTCGCAGCTTTTTTGCCGGGGATTACTTTCATTTTATAGTTTAAATCAGCGAGTTTCTTTTCAAGGAATGCTGCTTCTTTATATAAACTGGCATCCAGATAGTGGATTTTCTGACCCGATTTGAGTTTACACGTTTCTGCTTGCATGGTGACTTCAGCAGGATAGGGGATAACCCGTACCTGTTCTTGTGCTTGCAGGCTCATGAACAAACTTAGATAGACTATTGCCAAGGTTGTAAGTAATAGTTTCATGTTTCTTGGTTTTATTAGTTATTTAATAATAATTATAGGATTTTCTCCATGTAAATCCTCTATGGATACTGTCGCAGTGATGGTACGGGTCTCATTAGGGAACAATGAAATGAAGTTATCACTCCAGAATACCGGATTTACGACTTCTTTTGTTTTTTCTCTTTGTATCATTAAGTGGTTGAAAAAGGATAATTTATCAGAGTCATTCGTTAAAGTAAGCGTGATCTGATACTCTTTTTCTTGTTTTTGAAGTTTTAAATCTTGCTTTAATGTAACTTTAGGCATATTTACCAGCCAATAGAAATTTTGATGTTGTGAGTAACGCCAGTATAAGTTTTCAGAAATAAGATTTCCGTTTAAGTCTTCTAATTCCAGCTTTATATAATATACAGCAGAAAGGTCACCTCGTTGAGGTACGGTTTCTAATTCTTTATATTGGTCGGCGCCCACGGATATGGTATCTGTGTATGCCCAGCATTCTTTCATTGAATAGTCTATGATTCTGGCTTTGGCTACAACAGATTTAAGTTCTTGATGAGTAGCATTTATCACAGAAATCCGGTTCGTATTTGCATTCATTTGAATATGAATGGGCTCCATTGCTTTCTTTGAGAAATAGTAAGAAGCATTGGGCGACAGATACCAATCATAAATTTGCCAGCATACATCGGGCCAACAAGAGTTTAGTTTCCAGATCATTATCCCTGTTGTGATATCCCACATCCGGTGGTTGGCTGCCTCAAACATGGCACGATACCCTTCTGAACTTACTAGCTGGCCTTTATATGCATAATCCTCGCTACTGACTGGGTCGCTATAGAAGGTTCGGATTGCATTGTCGTATGCACGATAGCAGAAGTTATTGGTGTCCCATGCTCCGTGTTCCGCCCATATACTGTCTAATGGATAAATCGGATTTCTCCGGTCGAGTGGCTTATCAATGGTAGGTATAAACTTTTTCAAACTTTCGTATACAGGTACGGAAGGCATGCCTAATTCGTTTCTGAACATTTGCAGATAAACCTCTTCTACTTTGTCGAAGTAGTAATCGGAGGGTGCCCAGTTATAGTCGGGAGCGCCATCATCGGTAGTACCGGTTGGTAAGTCCGGTTTTAAATAAGGAGTTAGTTTGTCTACGTCCCAACTGATACTGGTAGTCGGTATGTAGGGGCGTGTCGTGTCGAGGCTTAATACGGCTTCTTTGGTCGGATGATACAATTCTTCATCTACCAACACTTCATTAACTCCGAACCATGCAATGATACAGGGATGATTACGGTATCTTTTGACCATGTCTTTCACGCAAGCGATAGCTAAGTCATTGTTGAGAGGATTATGCTGGTTGTCACGTCCCGGGAACATTCGGTAGCATTGATAAAATACATGCCAGTTCATCAGTCCGTATTTATCCCAGCTATCTAGCCAATCTTCGGAAGGGGAAGGCATATCTTCACTGCCGATCAAAGTAATGTTGGCATTTGCCATTAATCGTGCCTGGTCATAAATTCGTTTGGGTGAGTCGTCGAGAAGTACATCCGGTTGTATCCATCCCCCTTTACAGAAGATGCGTTTGCCATTGATAAAGAATACACGACCATATTCTTCCCCGTTTTTCATTAATTCCGAAGTTACTTCGCGAATTCCGAAGTTTACCTTCTCCCGATCGGACGATTTCCCATTATTCATGTCGAATGATAAATCGAGACTGTGCATATATTGCTCTCCATATCCGTTTGGGTACCATAAGTATGGGTTCTGTATAGATAAGACGGAAAACTTCTGGGGAGATAATATTATTTCTTTACTTTCATTGGGGAGCATTGTGACAGGCAGAGTTACGCTTATCGGTTTCATGCTTCCAGCCAGTTTACGTGTGTAACTCGGATAAACTAATTCGTTGATAAGGCGAATTGTTGCTTTAACTTTACCGCTTATCATCTTATCCGAATGATTGTGTACAGTCGCTTTGATTGTAATGTCAGCAACTGTTGTATCTTTTTGGGGTAGAGTAGTGATAATATATGGGTCTTCAATAGTGACCTGGCTGGTTGCTTCCAGGGTGACGGACTGATAAATACCCATATTCCGGTCACGCACTACAGGGGCGCAATCCCAACCACCTGTGAATTTTAATGTTTCATCTTTGAACAAATCGGAAGCCGTACCACGGTTAGGCCCAAAGGCTATAAATTGTGTTCCGGGGTTAGGAGTTCCGGGATGGTCCACTTGATATATTTTTATAGCAATACAGTTCTGTGTGGGCTGGATATAATCGGTTATATCGAATTTGAAGCGGCGGAACATGCCTACTACATCTTCTTTTTTCCCTATTTGATGTCCATTAATCCATACGTCTGCACGATAGTTAATTCCATTGAGGTTCAGCCATATTTTTTTGTTTTTATATTGCTTAGGCAAAGTGAAGGTCGTGCGATACCAATAAGGTTCCTGCCAAGGATTTTTTCCATTGCCCAGGTAACTGTATTTAGCTAAGTCCATTTTTTTATTAAACTCATCAGAGACATCAGGAATTAGAAAGTTGTTCATGCCGATTCTGGGATCAGGATAAACGTTCTGTTTCACTAATGCATTCAAAACAGTAGTCGGTACTGTGGCTTCATACCAGTCGGTAGCTTGGAATGAAGGCATAGATACTTTTTCCGCATTTTCGCTTATTTCGGTTGTACTTTTTATTTCCCAATTGGTTAATTTCAACTGGTTATCTGCTTTGCTTATCAAGCAAAACAATAGAAACGGATAGAGTATAAGTAATTTTTTCATAACAATTTATTCTACAAACATTAAAGCTGCTGCACCCATAAATCCGGCATTATCTTTTAAACCTGCTGGCTTTAACTGGATGCTTGCAGCAGTTTGCGGACAAATGTACTTTTTAAATAAAGATACCATTGAATCCCAAAATATATCTGATGAATGCATAACTGAGCCTCCGATAATTACGACTTCCGGATCAACGATATTAACAGTCCAGGAAAGGGCATAAGCTAATGCCTGGGTAAACTCTTTCCATGCTTTTAATGCGTTGATGTCTCCTTCCCGGGCTAATTTACTGATTTCTTCTCCTGAAATCTTTCTTTTTGTAATTCTCTGATATAAATTTGATATTCCAGTTCCCGATACATAATCTTCTATCATTCCTTCTTTGTATGGAGACAGCCAGATTTCTCCGGCACAACCGGTAGCTCCACGAATAATTTTTCTGTTTACCACTATAGCTGCTCCTAAGCCTGTGCCAAGAGTGATTCCTAGTATTGAATTTAGGTTTCTTCCGGCTCCCCATAGGGCTTCTCCTAACATCATTGCATTTGCATCATTATCCAGTTTGACCGGAAGTCCGAAAGTTGATTCTATTTTTTTGTGTAAAGGGTAATTGTGTAACGTTGGAAGGTTATTGCATTCGAGAATGATGCCTTTGTTGATATCTAATGGACCGGTAGAACCGATGCCGATGCCGATTAATTCTGCTCCATCGGCTTGTTGTATCATTCTTCGGATTAATAGAGTCAATTGCTCAATAATCATTTCACCGGGTTCGTGCGCTAAAGTCCGGATAGATTCGGGGATACCGATTATCTGTCCGTTAATATCGACAAGTCCGGCTTTTATTTTAGTCCCGCCAATATCGACTCCAATTGCAATTTTCTTTGGATACACAATTCTCATAGTTTATTCGATTGATGTTATTTTGGCACCATGTGTAAATTCTCCTGGTATTATTCCGCATTTGGTTGCCCATGTATTTATAAGAAGTTGTACAGGAACTATACAGGGGATTGTAAATAACTCAGCATTAGTGCTTGGGATAGTAATGGCACATAAATTATCATTTTCAAACACTAAGTTTGAATCGGTGATAAAGATAACTTTTCCTTCATATTTAAGGATATCTTTTACTAAAGATAGTGATTGTTCGTAGGTTTCTGATTGCGAGTGTGCAAATAGAATGGCTATGAATCCTTTCTTTACCATTTCTAACGGGCCATGCCTGAATTCACCACCTAATAAAGCTGATGCAGGCGTATGCGCTGCTTCCATGAACATCAATGCACTCTGGCTGGCAGCTGCAAAAACTGGTCCCCGTCCTATTAATTGCACAAAAGTGGAGCCGTCTATCAGTTCAATAGCTTTCGACATCCATGGAGTATTTCCATTGACCATGTTCTCAATAATTTTACTGAGTTTATGCCATTGGGTGCTGTCGATTTCTTGATTGCATAACTTCATTGCCAGTAAATATGCTACTTGATAACAGGTTATGAATGTTTTTGTTGACGTTTTTTCTTCCTTTCCAGCTTTGCACAATAGGCTATAGCGAGAGAATTTGACTAAACTGCTATCTTTTTCATTACAAATAGAAAGAACTGTGATGTTTGAAGATAACTTTTCTATTAGTTTGATTACTTCATAGCTTTCTCCTGATTGCGAAATACATATAATCAACGATTCTGGACTAATTAATGAAATTTGATAATGCAATAATTCTCCTGCGTTCAGAGCATATGCCGGGATTTTATATGAATTAAGTAGAGAAGCAGTTGCGTTAGCGATGAAGTAAGAACTGCCCATACCGGTTAACAGAATATTTCTATATTTGCCGGAACACCATAATTCTGAAATTTGTGACAAAACGGATTTTCCTTCTACGCTTTTGTAGAAGTTTGCCGTCTGCAGAAGTGCTTGCGGTTGCTCTTGTATTTCTTGGAAAAATTGTACCATCGGATTTTTTTAATTATAATCTAGTGACTTTAATAACTACTTAGCAACAGTTGTGCAATTATTCATATGTAATTGCCAACTGTT
>OISI01000932.1_pt1 | contig 6973 bp, 8 predicted proteins | sample 1586541 | NCBI WGS metagenome assembly OISI01 (sample SAMN02674792, study PRJEB24791) | human gut metagenome, SKBSTL006 | isolation source: stool | host: Homo sapiens | place: USA | reverse complement strand
GGCTACTCCTTGTTGCTTTTCTTCCAAAGGAACCACATATTCCATCATTGCTATTTTTTTATGGAAGTTACGCACATCTACAACTTTGTCATATACTAGTTCAAAAAGAGTTCTCAATTGCGCAGCTGTAAACTTACGCGAAAGTAGTTCGAACAACATTGAAGGGTTAAATTCCACAAACTGACGGATGTATGTCATTGCTTCCTTAATAATCAGATTATGATCGAACGCCAATGTCTTTACTTCTTTCAGAGCAATCCAACAAGCCTGATGCTCGTCCAGATTCTTATCCAAAGTTCTATCTATCTTAACCATTGACAAATATGCAATAGTCACAATACGCTCTACCCTTGACTGCATTGCCCGTTCCAACCAGCGAACATCTTTCGGATTACTCGTTCTGTTTTTGGAACCGAATGCTTTAAACTGCATCAGGTTTACATTTTTAAGTCCTGTCAATTCATATAATACGCGCTGTGCAGCCTCGTCCAGATCCTCATCCATATAAATAAGACTTCCGGGAAGTTTCATATCGTGATATACTTCTCCATTATCTTCACCTGCACGTTTCACAAGCAACACTTTCAGTTGTTCGCCGTCAAAACCAATCACTACACAATCTACTGATATATGATTGTTGGCCAAAGGTGTATTTTTCTGTATATTCTGCATATCCGTTTTTTTAATATGGCGCAAATATAGAGGCTAATATTCGCTTAAACAAAAATAATTAATATGCTATAAAACATTGTTTATCACATAAATACATATCATATATTTTACAATATCAATACTTAGTGTTATCTTATGAATTACAATATGTATTTTAGTCTTTTCCAGGAAGAGTAATTGTATAAAGTACAAAAACCAGATTGATGCTTTATTTTCAGTACTTTTCATGATCTATAGAATAAATTCAGATAGGGATACTTATTGTACTTTAAACGATATGTCATTTTGTACCTTATCGTTTTTTATTCTATCTTTGTATCGTAACTATTAAAAAATCCAAAATGGAACGTCATCCAGTCATTTTATCCATTGCTGGTTCCGATTGTTCGGGAGGAGCAGGTATTCAGGCAGATATCAAAACAATCTCGGCTTTGGGAGGCTATGCAGCGTCAGTCATCACCGCAGTTACCGTACAAAATACATTAGGGGTACACGCTGTACAATCAGTGCTGCCTGAGATTGTCCGTGGGCAGATAGAAGCTGTTATGGATGATTTGCGACCGGTTGCAATCAAGATAGGTATGGTTAGTGACATTCAGATCGTTCGTACCATTGTAGACTGCCTGCGAAAATATATACCGGAATATATTGTTTATGATCCGGTCATGGTGTCTACCAGCGGACGAAAACTAATGTCGGACGAAACTATAGAAGAAATTAAAAGAGAACTGCTCCCACTCGTCACTTTAATTACTCCCAATCTTGACGAAGCAAGTGTTCTGACAGATAAAAGCATTCATAACATACATGAAATGCAGGAAGCGGCCAAAAGGTTGGTGGATGAGTATCAGACAAGTGTATTAATAAAAGGGGGGCATTTGGAGGGTGACAGAATGTGCGACCTCTTACATACGTCAGAATCGATCTTCCATATATATGAGGAGAAAAAGATAGAAAGTAACAATTTGCACGGAACAGGCTGTACCCTCTCCTCCGCTATTGCGACCAACCTGGCAAAAGGCTATCCTTTACGGGAATCTATCCAACATGCCAAATCATATATCACTCAGGCTATCATTGCAGGCAAGGATTTGCACATCGGACATGGCAATGGTCCGTTATGGCATTTCCCGGATTCGGTTGCACAAATATGTACATTTTGTGCGGTCGTATCATAAAAATCCGTAACTTTGCACCCGCAATTAAAAATCAATTAAATAATAAAGATATGAAAGCATTCGTTTTTCCCGGTCAAGGTGCTCAATTCGTAGGAATGGGTAAAGACCTGTATGAAAATTCAGTTTTAGCTAAAGAATTATTTGAAAAAGCAAATGATATTCTTGGATATCGCATTACAGATATCATGTTCAATGGTACGGACGAGGATCTTCGTCAAACGAAGGTTACTCAACCTGCCGTATTCCTTCACTCGGTAATCTCCGCTCTTTGTATGGGGGATGATTTCAAACCGGAAATGACAGCAGGACATTCACTCGGTGAATTTTCCGCATTGGTTGCTGCCGGAGCTTTGAGCTTTGAAGACGGTCTGAAACTTGTTTATGCACGTGCAATGGCTATGCAGAAAGCCTGTGAAGCGACTCCTTCTACAATGGCTGCTATCATCGCATTGCCGGATGAAAAGGTGGAAGAAATCTGTACTACCGTAAATGCTGAAGGTGAAGTTTGTGTACCGGCTAACTACAACTGTCCGGGACAAATCGTTATCTCCGGCTCTGTACCGGGTATCGAAAAGGCTTGCGAACTGATGAAAGCTGCCGGAGCCAAACGTGCTCTTCCGCTGAAAGTGGGTGGTGCTTTCCATTCTCCATTGATGGATCCTGCTAAAATAGAACTGGAAGCTGCTATCAAAGCTACCGAAATACATACTCCTAAATGTCCGGTATATCAGAATGCGGATGCACTTCCTCACACTGACCCTGCAGAAATCAAAAAGAACCTGGTTGCTCAACTGACTGCTTCCGTACGTTGGACACAATCAGTAAAGAATATGGTTGCTGACGGTGCTACTGATTTTACAGAATGTGGCCCGGGTGCAGTACTTCAAGGATTGATTAAAAAGATTGACGGTACTGTCAATGCTCACGGTATTGCATAAATATCCGTAAGACAGACTTCATCTTTAAATATATGAAGCGTGTTGGTAACTATTGCCAACACGCTTTTTTTATTCCGAATCTTCATACCAAAAAGAGAGTGATATGCTCTAAAACATTCAGGTAGATTTCTTTTTCGTAAACTTTCCGTATCTTGTTTCTGTTTTATTAGCAGGAATCATTTACTCAAATTTGTGAGCCATGAAAATACATGAATATCAAGCGAAAGAGATTTTCTCTAAGTATGGAATACCTGTTGAGAGGCACACTTTATGCCGTACTGCTGCAGGCGTTGTAGCTGCATATCGGAGTGTAGGTGCAGATAGAGTTGTCATTAAGGCACAGGTATTGACCGGAGGCCGGGGAAAGGCCGGAGGCGTCAAACTGGTAAACAACACGGAAGATGCTTATCAGGAAGCTAAAAATATACTCGGAATGAGTATTAAAGGCCTTCCCGTCAATCAGATATTGGTTAGCGAAGCAGTTGATATTACCGCCGAATATTATGTCAGTTTCACTATCGACCGAAATACACGTTCCGTTATTCTAATGATGAGTGCATCCGGTGGTATGGATATTGAACAAGTGGCTCGTCAGACACCGGAGAAAATTATTCGGTATTCAATCAATCCTTTCATTGGCATTCCAGATTATTTGGCACGTCATTTCGCCTTTTCACTTTTTCCAAAAACGGAACAAGCAAGTAAAATGGCTGTCATCCTGCAAGCACTTTATAAAATCTTCATGGAGAATGATGCCTCTTTGGTTGAGATCAATCCGTTAGCGCTAACAACAAAAGGTATGTTAATAGCTATTGATGCCAAAATTGTTTTCGATGACAACGCCCTATGTCGGCATCCTGAAATACATGCTTTATTCGACCCGACAGAGGAAGAAAAGGTAGAAGCCGACGCCAAAGAAAGAGGTTTCAGTTATGTTCGCATGGACGGTAATATAGGTTGCATGGTGAATGGTGCCGGACTCGCTATGGCAACAATGGATATGATTAAGATTTATGGAGGTAATCCTGCCAACTTTCTTGATATTGGCGGTAGTTCCAACCCCATAAAAGTAGTGGAAGCCATGAAGCTTCTATTACAAGATGAAAAAGTAAAAGTTGTTCTGATCAATATTTTCGGAGGGATTACCCGTTCTGACGATGTGGCAATCGGGCTTATTCAGTCATTCGAGCAGATAAAGAGTGAAATACCCATCATTGTCCGGCTAACAGGAACAAATGAAAATATCGGCCGCGATCTTCTACGAAATCATAGCCGTTTTCAGATAGCAACAACTATGCAGGAAGCAGCGTTAATGGCTATAAAATCATAATGCGTAACAATATCAATAAAAAGTAAAAAACAATTATGAGTATATTAATAGATAAATCCACCCGTTTGATTGTACAAGGAATTACTGGTCGGGACGGGCTCTTTCATGCCAGGAAGATGAAGGAATATGGAACCAACGTTGTAGGAGGTACTTCTCCCGGTAAAGGGGGAAGTGATGCAAACGGTATCCCAGTGTTTAACACCATGTATGAAGCTGTGGAACAGACACAGGCTAACACTTCTATTATCTTTGTTCCGGCACGTTTTGCAGCAGATGCTATCATGGAGGCGGCAGATGCCGGTATCCAGTTAATTGTCTGTATCGCGGAAGGTATCCCTACACTGGATGTCATCAAAGCGCATCAATTCATTAAACAAAAGGGGGCAATACTGGTTGGTCCTAACTGTCCGGGATTGATTTCTCCGGGAAAAAGTATGGTCGGTATCCTCCCGGGACAAGTTTTTCAGAAAGGAAACGTGGGTGTCATTAGCCGTAGCGGTACACTTACGTATGAAATTGTATATCACTTAACCGCTAATGGCATGGGACAATCCACAGCTATTGGTATCGGCGGCGACCCCGTAGTAGGGCTTCATTTCCGTGAACTGTTAGAAATGTTCCAGAATGACACCGAAACCGAAGCTATTGTTTTAATCGGTGAGATTGGCGGAAATGCGGAAGAACAGGCTGCCGAATATATTCGTAACCATGTAACTAAACCCGTTGTAGCATTCATCGCAGGGCAATCTGCTCCTTTGGGAAAACAAATGGGGCATGCAGGAGCTATTATCTCCGGAACTTCCGGTTCGGCTAAAGAAAAGATAGAAGCATTAGAGGCAGCCGGTATTCAGGTTGCACAGGAGCCGTCGGACATTCCTGCATTATTAAAAGCAGCAAAAGATACAACGAGAGATATTCTGAAATTACGGGAACAAGAACTGGTAGATTTGGAACTGGAACTCAATAACATGGTGGATGATGAAGAAAACAACAACGGAGATTAACAGAAAGAAGGGCGTGTTAGTTTCCTGACACGCCCTTTTTCTATCACTATTATTTAGTTTTAGTTCTTCGGCAAAGCTTCTTTCACTACCATTGAACGACCTACGTATTCTGCGCCATTCAACTGTTTGATAACATTATTAGCTTCTGCATCATCCGGCATTTCAACAAATGCGAATCCTTTTGATCTTCTAGTTTCACGGTCTGTGATTAACTTTACTGAAGCAACTGTTCCATACTCTTCCATTACATTTCTCAAGTCTGATTCCTTAACATTATAGCTAAGATTTCCAATGTACAAATTCATAAAATACAAATATAAAAAATTAATAATTCAATAAGAAAGTTATTGGAAAATCTTAATTAGAAATGGATATACTCAAATAAATGAGAAGATTCACGTAAAATAATCAAATCGTAATAAACCTTATTATTGTTGTTGGTTGCAAAGGAAAGCATTATTTGGCGATATTGCACTACATTCCTCTCTTTTTCTTTTCATAAAACATCTTTTTTATGAAATTAGGTCAATACTTAACGTTCATATTCCTCTTTCCCTTCTATCAAGTAATCAAAATCGATCGTTTTCTTCGGATATATCCTCAAAAAAGAATTTTAAAGTACGAGTACTGTAGAAATCTACAAATAAACTGTTGTGATAAGACAGCATATCTAAAGGAATGAAAAAATATCTGCCTAATAAGGAAGTCCGGTTTAAATAATCTTTTAAAATCATCCGCAATTAGGTATAATGTCACTCTTTTCATAAATTCGTCACCTATTAAGGCACGAAAACAATCTAACCAAACATGAAAAATTTTAATCACTATGCCGGACGCGAGGAATTCTCCGCATTTAAAGACTTCTTTTTGACACATGGGCAATGTAAAGAAATGAAGAAAAAGGAATATTTCACTCTGCAGGGAGCTTTGGCTACACATGGAGCTTACATAGAAGAAGGGTTATTTCGATATATCTGTACAGACGACAGAGGATACGAGCATATTGTCGGTTATTCTTTTGCCGGAGAGTATGTAGGTGACTATCCGACATGCTTGAAAAAAGAGAAAGCTATGGTAAGCATCCAGGCTGCAAGTGATGCTCGAATTTACTATGCTTCTGCCGAAGATATGAGGAATTTCTTCTCTACAAATGAAATGACACAAAACTTAGAACGGATTCTTGCAGAAGAGCTCTTTGTACAAACCTATATGCGTCTATTAGACATTTATTGTAAAACTCCCACCGAACTGTATTTAGATTTAGTGAAACGCTATCCTGATTTTCAGAATTTTATTACTCTAAAAGAAGTAGCCTCTTTCCTTCGAGTTACTCCGGAAACGATTAGTCACATACGTAAGAAATTCGAATAATAACTACTAATAAAACTATCCGATGATGAACGTAGATCAATTGGTTTATTACTAAAAAATGAGATAAACAAAAAATTCCCGATTCATCACGAACCGAGAATTTTTATGAGTTATTTATACTACATTCGAAGTTTTGCTTTATTCTTTCACTTCTTCACCCTTTTCATTCATCAGGACTGTTACTTCCTGCGAATCTTTAGTAGTAAGAATTACTTTATAAACCTTACCGCTCTCTTTTTCCGCTACATAAGCTTCTTTGATTGTAGCACCTTCATAGTTCTTGGCAACAGCCTGTGCCACTGCTTCCGGTAACTCTTTTACATCAATCTTAGTAAACTCATCCTGTGGAACTTGCGCCTGCATTTCTACAGATGTAGTGTTGATTACTTCCTGTGCAAATGCTACAGAACTACCTAATCCCATTACTAATGCTACTGCTACTAATACCTTTTTCATAATCGTAATTTTTTAAGTGTGAAT
>OISI01000830.1_pt1 | contig 7641 bp, 4 predicted proteins | sample 1586541 | NCBI WGS metagenome assembly OISI01 (sample SAMN02674792, study PRJEB24791) | human gut metagenome, SKBSTL006 | isolation source: stool | host: Homo sapiens | place: USA | reverse complement strand
ACCATTTACCCGGCTACTATCTATGATGCGGTGGTTAATCCCAAAACGCGTAAGAGCTTGACTACGGAAATATCCGAATTAACTCAAAAAAGTGAAAACGTTATATCAAAAAATGATTCTTCTTATATCGGATTGCAGAACGATGTGAAGCTTATGAGTACTAATTTTAGTAAAATTAAAGAATTACAGCTTCCTGCATCTTATTTTAAAAATGGTTATGGGATAAATGATAGTGGAGTTATGCTACCTTCATCTTCAGTAGCGTGTGTGGAATTTATAAGATTCAATCCTTCTGAGCCTGTTACTCTTGCTTCTTCCTCTGGTGATAAGACTATTTTAAAAGTCCTAGTGTATAATGAAGCCGATGAAGGTGCATCAGAAATACATAAGATCTCTTTGTCAGGCAACACATTTGATTCAAAACAATTTCCTAATTGTACCTATTTTAGATTTTCTTACACTCCTAGAGTTGTCGAACCTTGGATGATCAAGGGATTTTTTGGCATGAAGGTAGAAACGGGGATAAATAAAGAGCAAATAGATTCTATAGAAGGAACCGTTTCTAGGCTTGAAAATTTGACAAGTCCGATTGAAGAGATAACTTTACCAGAAACAAAAAGAAATACCGCATTGGACGCAAGCGGAAAGGCAATATATGCTTCTTATAATGCAATTACAGAATTTATACCCTTTGATAGTTCTGTTCCTGTTACAATCCTATACCCCATAACAGGAAGTTATGAGATTCATAGATTTTTTGTCTATTCTGATCAGGACGAAAATTCAGGCGTAATTGTTCAGATTGATAGTGATAATAATGTTTTTGATGCGACCTCATATCCATCTTGTAAATATTTTAGATTTTCCGTATCACCTGCCCATAATCCTAACGGAGTAGCTTGGAAGGCTAAAGGTCTATTTGGTGTTTCAATAAAGACAGCGCAAAAAGCAGAATTAATGAATACAACTCCGATAAGCAGTGGAGCTGTATTCGAAGCTTTGAACGGTTTATCTCATTCTATTAATGATGCTCGTCCATATCACGGATTATCAGCAGAATCAAGGTTCTTTATCAAAAGAGAGAAAATTGACAGGCAGATAAATGGCAATACGTATTATCTTTCTTCAAAAGGTTCCGATGAGTATCCAGGCAACACACGTGACAAGCCATTTAAAACTTTGCACAAAGCATTTTCATCATTGACTGACGGTGACGTGCTATTAATAGAAAGAGGAAGTGAGTTCAGAGATGACTTCTCATTAATAAATAACCTTCGAAATATAAGAATATCTGCCTATGGCCTTGGGGAAAAACCTATTATAAATTATCTGTCTGTTCTAACAGACTGGGAAAAGGTGAGTGGCTATAATCATATCTATCGTTGTAAAATTCATGCTTATCAAGCTGTGGCGGAACGTGGAATGAATCAGGTGTACTTAGATGGAGAAAGGATGTGCAACGTATATGACACGAATTCATTGGAAGAAGCAGAGGCAATGACATATCTTGATACCCATGTTGATAAATCATCTTGGTTCAGTGGGGGTAAATATGTTGATGGATGGTCTGAACAGGATTGTTACTATTATGTATCATTGTCTGATTCTCCGAACACACACATAATAGAAGCTAACAGGTTCTTCTCGAAAATGTTAATTGGTAGTGATGTGGCTTGTCTTGATATTAGTCATTTGACATTAAGAGGTTCCGGAAGCAGGGATGGAGTGGCTGTCATTGGGGATAATATATTTTGGGAAGACTGCACATTTATGGACCATCAGCATCATGGCGTTGTTTTCAAAGAGTCATATTTTTTGAACTGCGAGACAAAATCATCCAGAGCGCAGGGATATCAATTTCATTTTTTGACATCTTCAGGATTGTCGGAAAATATAGACTTGATATGCGCCAATTGTAGGGTGATAAATCCCGGTCAGCTAGGTTCTGCATTTTCTGGGCATAATGGAGGCTTTACTATGGAATACTCCAATTGGTATATAGAGAATTGTTATGTGGAGGGTTGTGGATCTGTTATAGGAGATACGTCTCTGGTAAATCACGTACATGTTTATAACATTACATTAAAAGATTCAGGCTCTTTAAGGGGAGGTACTGGCATAGAAAATAAAATTACATATTGTACAGTATTTGGAACGATTGTCCAAAACATTGGCAATAACGGACTGTTAGTTAGCGGAACAGAAATCAAAGATATAGAACTAATAAATGCAAGAATCAAAATAAAGGTGACCGATGCCGCACGCCAAGTTGGGTATTCGCTATATTATAAGTCAGTTACTAATTCTAACGCTATTGAAAATCTAAAGATATGTAATTCCATAATAGAATGGGAAATGCCTGAAAACTTTATCCCTACAACAGCCATATTTGTTTCTATAGATAATACTTTGGACGATGCAAAATGTGATTTTGACAATGTCATATTTGCAAGTAATAAAAATTTGTTGCTAGGTCGTGTCGATACCGTACATTTTACGAATAGTCTTTTTTCAAATGTAATATTAGCAGGAGTAAGTAAGTCTGATGTATTGCAAGATTGTATGGAGATCTCTAAAAATGATTATGATTACTCATGTCTGGTTAGCAAGGCAAGTGTAAACAACGGAGTGCTTGTTGAGTAATTTTTGTTATAAAATTATAGTTATGATACGATAACTATAATACGTAAGGGCTGATCTTGGTGTAGGTCAGCCCTTATGCTTAAAACCATTCCGCATCCGGGTGTACTTCAACGGACAGACGGTTTATTAATCTGATGATTAGTTCTCGTATCATAAGTATATGTTTTATTCCGTAATGTCTGAAACCCCATACGGGTTATCCAATGCGGCAATCACACACTTTTGAGCGATATTAGCTCTTCTGTCAGTAACCGCTATGATTCTGTAATTCGTTTTGTCTTCCTTAGTCGTCCGGTATGTATTCCCTAAGAAGTTTAAGTGACTAAGTTTATAACCAATCATCTGCCATAAGGCGCCTCCTACCAGATATCTTCCGATCCCTTCTGTCATGTGCAGGCAGTCCCTGCTCAAATCTGTACCATAATGCCAGTTCATAAAATTGTTATCTTTACCGGCCATAAATGGAAAATCTACCGCAGCCTGATTCAAATCAGTCATTGATTCAGCCTCTTCTATGGTTGGGACCACGGTTGTAACAGGAGTGCCCGTTTCCGGATTGGATTGAGACACAACTCCCTGTATGGTCGTGTCGGTCCTTAAAAACGTGCCTCTGGCATTTTGTACGGCTGTTCCGGAAGGGATGACGAATTTTACTTTCGGGCAATGTTGCAATACCTTTTGAGCCAAGCGGCACAATTCCGTATACATACCCAGCTGCCTCTGCTTTTGATTAATGCCGAAACTCAGCCACTTGTCTTTCGACCCTTGCGATGATGAGAGCGTATGATATACGCTGTACGCCCATGTCATGTTAAAACAGATTACAGGATGCGAGAACAGGCAACATCTATCAATGATGTCAGCAAACAGACTCACATAGTTCTTGGTAATATTCCCTTTCTCGTCCTGATCCCAATAGGTTGACTCATCTGCGGATTGATATGCTCCGTTCTGGATTACTACAAAATCCCACGCTTCGTCGGACAAGGCTTCTCTTACCGTACTGGTGCCATTCTCCCAGACAGTGGCATTCAACCCCCACTTATAGTAGGATATTTTGCGGTCGGACTCATAAAATGTTATATAATCCTTAATACCAGATGCGCCAACATAAAGTAGAGGATGCGTTAATATATTAATTATGGCAAGAAGACGATCTATTACCCTAGATCAAGAGTCTAGGGTATTGTCCTTATATAAGGACGGGATAGCGATCAGGGAGATAATAAGAGAAACAGGGGTACGGTCTGAGCAAACAATATACAGGATATTGGACAGCAATGGTGTGCCAAGACGTCCCAAGGTTAGAGGTGTAAGAAAAATATTTGTCACGATAGAGGAGGATGTAGCTGCTATCTTGGATAAGGAGCAATCGGTATCATTATATGTCAATGAGGCTATAAGATTCTATCACGATAACCGGCGTTAATTGCCGGTTATTTTTTGTAATAAGGGAAACAATATTTATCTTCACAAATCAAAGAAAATAATATAGTATAATCACAAAAACGTCACAATAAAAATAATGATTTTTTAAATATGTTATAATCAGTATGTTATATTTTAAATTTTAAATTTCCCAAGCTGAGGGTCGCGGGTTCGAATCCCGTTTGCCGCTCCAAAGAGAATTCTGATAGTCAGGTAGTTGGCTATCAGAATTCTCTTTTTTAGCACTATTTGAGGAAGATGAATACAGGTGGTTTGAACATCATTATGTAAATTGATTGAGCAGTATATGGCTAATGAGAAATATGGGAACAGATTTGTTTATAAAGGCCCATGCAGTATATTCATACGCTAAAGTATCGGCACTTACACGAATTGCATCTGCATTGCTGCTTTCTATAACGATTTTCCTTGGTTGGATTGATGTGTACATCCGATAATGAAAAGACAGGAGAAATATGAAAACGTTATTTTCATAATCTCAAATTATATGTGAAGAAACAATGTCTTTAGAAAAGTAATAAAAAGTGCAATCCATCAATAATCAGAATTGCACTTTTATTTTCCACTAATTTATATTCTTAATTTTCTTTTTTGAGGGATATCCAAAGATACAAAAACTAACTGATTAGCAATAATTTAACTTGAATAGGTTGTATAATTTTGTACTATTGAAAGAATATCCCTAAACATATTGGATTTACTGGGTACAGATATAGAGAAAGTCCTTATTTTTTGATAATCAGTCAGAAGCTTCTTTATTAATTGGTGCAAAAATGCCAAGTACACACATTACAACTCCAGTTCAACCACAAATATCCATTTCCCTATTTTTAAATTCCCAGACACAGCCAGATCAATAGCCGCTTCGTTATTTTTTGTCTTGTCAGTCAAGCCGACACATAAGGTATACTTTCCCTGCAATTCTGCCGGAATATTAAACCGACTCAAATAATTGTATGATATTCCCTTCAACCATTCGGAAGGTTCTGCTTCCGGTTCTGTATAAAGAAATACAATTTCCTTTTTTTCATTCATCAAAACAAAACTAACCTGATATTTATAATTCCAATTGGGATGATTATTAGGCAATACACCCACACCATAGTTTTTCCATGAATGAAACAAAGTCAACGTTTTGTGGTCTTGCTCCACCTTTATATAGTCCGGATAAAGACGATAACCGCCTAAAGTTATAAAACGCTGAACTTGGTCCGGCAGCTCTTCTATCCAGAATTTGCACTGTAAAGGCATACGCAAATCCAGCGTGTTACAATGGCTGTCCAAAGCATCAGTCACAGAAACGGTAAAAGCTTCTTTGAAATCGTTCATGGCAAAACGTTTGTCTCCTTGGAAATGCTTGTATTTTGAGTTATCACCATCTTGTGCGTTAAACCACCAGCATCCCTCACCAATAAGAGCTCTTTTTGGGAAAAGTTCGTCATGCACCATCGCACGTTCTTCATTAGAAAACCAAAAACTGCCTATACCATCCCTGCGAGGAAGAAACCCCAGCTTGTCATATACTAGCGGCTTGGAAAACCTGTAGTCGCTCTGCGAAAGATTCATTACCGTAAGCACTTTTTTGAAGTGTCTTGCATACGATTCGGTTATCTGTCGGATAACGCTTTCCAGATTATCTTGCTTTTCGAGTACCAGTCCATGTCCTTCTCCCCATCTTCCCAATCCATATGCATCAATATAATCTACCTCATCCGGATTGTCATATTCCTTTGCAAAAGCCTCTATGAACTTGTCCAGCTTTTCAAGGAATACTGGATTATCATAATAAGGCTGGGTTTTGCCTTCATCGTCTATTGGGCTTTCTGTGGCTCCGGCTTCGTACACATAGGACGGTACTCCGTCTACACCATGAAAGAACACCCTGAAGGCCAGTTTAAGCCCTTTGTCTTTGGCTTTTTGTATATACCATTTATACCGTTCATTGTAAATCCATGCATATTTGCCCTCCTCGGGTTCCAAATCTTTCCACAGCATTCTGATGTACAGAATATTGGAATAATCAGCTGCTTTGCATTCTTCCATCTGTTTCCAAAAAACTTCGGGAGTATAGATGTTGCTTTTATTGTGGCGTGTTCCCTGAAAAGATCAGCCTTCTTCGTACATCATCCATCCCATGGCAGGATTTTTCAGTACGGTGGTCAAATCCGGGCTATAGTTTACCCATTTGTTCATTTGGGCTTGAAGTGAGGCGGATCCCAATAGGTGCATGCTGCACAAAAGGATTGCGGTTAGGCGTAAAATGGAAATACTTTTCATGATTAGAATTAATATTATTAAAAATGTATTTTATAAAATCATTACAAAAGGTTTTTGATAAAAAAATAATCTGAGTCATTGCATGAGAGTTAATGAAACGATATACTTTTATGTCCATTGCTAAGACATTTTTTCTTCTCTAGATCCTAATATTGAAAGATACCGCTTTCGTTACTTGCTAAAACTTCAGTTGAATTACCTTGATAAATGTTTATATTAATTATTAAAAGTAAAGTAATTAGAATTGCAATCGTTTTCATGTGTCATTATATTTAAAGTTTATATATAAGCAAATTTAAGGAATAATCTGTTACGTTGTTTTCAGTAATAGGACTTTAACTAAATTTCTTTTAGTTTTTTTTGACAACCTCAATAACATACTCTTTCGGATTGGCTATCAGTCATGCGTCTTTCTTTTGTTCTTTCAGAATGTTTGTGTCAATGACCCTGTATTACAATATTGTTTTAAATGTGTTGTATGTTGGTCTATATATAGTTTATTCTGTGCATTTTTTATGCATAAGATTTTTCTTTAAAATATTTGTTATAGCTTTGCTATCACAAATAACTGAATGTGTTTTTATTTTTAGATTCATTAAACTGGGATGTTGTAAGGCATCTTGATAAGTAAAGCAGTTTGTATTGAAAAAGGCAGGATTGGTGAATCCCGTCTTTTTATGTATCTTTTTGTTATAAGAATGAAGGTGTGTCAAAATGCGCACCTTCTTTTTTTATGCACAAAGCCCCGACTTTCACAAGCAGGGGCTTTGTTATTACCTAAAGATTTTGTATCTTTAAGCATAACATTTTATACTATGACAAAGATACATTTTCGTCCTTACAATCCCAACCAAACAGTGCTTTTTCCTCCAAGAATTGACGAGGATATTGCAGAGCATGATCCAGTTCGGATGGTTGACGCTCTGGTTGAGAGCCTGAACCTTGAAAGTTTCAGGAAGTTGTATAAGGAATGCGGCCGCAGCCCTTACCATCCCAGGATGATGCTCAAGGTCATTCTCTATGCCTATATGAACAACGTCTATTCCTGCCGGAAAATTGAAAAGCTCCTTCATCGTGACATCCATTATATCTGGCTTGCCGGATATGAGAAACCTGATTTCATTACCATCAACCGTTTCCGCAACCGGGTGAAAAAGGAAATCAACGAGGTATTTACCCAAACCGTACTCCTTCTCTCTTCCAAAGGCTTCATCAGGCTGAATGTGGAATACATTGACGGGACAAAGATTGAGTCCAAAGCCAATAAGTATA
>OISI01000797.1_pt1 | contig 7951 bp, 10 predicted proteins | sample 1586541 | NCBI WGS metagenome assembly OISI01 (sample SAMN02674792, study PRJEB24791) | human gut metagenome, SKBSTL006 | isolation source: stool | host: Homo sapiens | place: USA | reverse complement strand
TAAAACTTAATATAAATTTTTGATTATCTTTTCATATCTTCTTAAATGTCCGCAAAGCCTTATTTTATCAGCTTTACGGGCATTTCTCTTTTCGGCTGATACTTCCAAACAGCTACGTTTCATCACGTTTTCTCACGGTCAATCGTGGTAAATATCGTGGTAAAACTTTAAGCTATCATGCTTCTTAATTCTGCCTTGACGTTCTCTATGGACGCATGGGCGTACAGGTTCAGCGTGATACTGATGTTTGCGTGTCCCATGATATACTGTAAACTCTTAGGGTTCATGTTCCTGTTCGCAAGTCTGGTACAGAACGTATGACGCAGGATATGGGGCGTTATCTTTGGTAAGCTGTCCTCATGGCTCTTGTTATATTTCTTTCTCAGATTAGCGAAAGTAGAAGTATAATAGGCATTCGTCATAGGAAAGCCTTTCCCGTTCAGAAAGAGGAAACCACTGTACCCGTCTATCTCTGTCGGCTCTGCCTTTGCCTTGTTTGCCATGACACGCTCAAATGCCTGTTTCACTTCCTCACTCATGGGAACATCACGCACACCGCTTTTTGTCTTTGGTGTTTCGATATAATAGCCCGTTTCCTTGCTGGATAATAGCTGGTGGTCTACATGGATAACGCCGTTTTCAAAGTCTATATCCTGCCTTGTCAGTCCGCACAGTTCCGAGATACGAAGCCCTGTCTTTAACAGTATTACGATTGCGTCATAATACTTTTTATATACCCTGTCCCTGCTGGCAAAGGACAAGAGCCTTTCTTCCTGTTCCTCGGTCAATGCCTGCCGTGGTGTCCTGTCGTCCTCTATGACCTCATTCAGCTTGAAATCAAAGGGGTTCTTCCTCACGAGGTCGTCCGCTATGGCAATGCGGAATGACGCATTTAACGAGCGTTTATAATTGCTTATGGTCTGATAAGCATAGCCCTTGTCTTTCATGCGTAACGCCCATTCCTTAGCGTCTGAAAGGCGTATGCTGTCAATGCTCCTAGCCCCCAGTATATCGCCCTCTAATGTCCGCATGAGCTTTTTCCTGCCCTGTCTTGTGCTTTCCTTTACGTTGGCTCTCTGGGCGTTCTGTTTGGCGTATAGCTGGCACAGCGTCATTTTTCCGCCTGTTGTGTCGATACCGTCCTGTAAATCCCTTTGTATCTCCGTTTCTAATTCCCTTAGGGATTTCCCGTCCCTCTTGCCTTTAGGTACGAGGTCTGTCGGCACAAGTTTCCATGAATAGGCATACCTTGTCTTTCCTGCCTTGTCCACATATTTGTATAAGTATCTTCCGTCTGCTCGCTGGCTCTCTCCTGTCTTTAAGAGGCGACCTTTACTGTCCCGTCTTTTTTCCGACATTTCTTATCTGCTCCTTTCGTAAGAAAGAGCCTTGATATGACTTACTGAAATAATATCACATACAAGGCTCTTTTGCATTAGATTGCGTCTGTTTTATCCATAAATTTCTCAAACTGTTTTTTCTTAATCAAGATACGGTTGCCGTTCATCACATACCAGTCGCCGTGTCGGTTTTCTTCTACCAATCGGCGTAGCTTGTTCTGTCCGATTGTGAAGTATCTTGACGCTTCCTCAATGGTAAGGGTGTATTTTTCCCATACAGGAATATCAATCTTTTCGTTCATCATGCCACCCCCCTACCTGTTCTTTGTGTCATACTGGACGTAGGGTATCAATTCTGTCCTGTCTATCCGCTGTAAATGGGCGGTCAGCTTGCTGGAAAGGGAAGTGCTGTACCTTGCCTTATCTACCATATCCCCGACACGTTCCAGCCCACCTAAAGCGTCATGGGATTCGAGGAAGTAAAAGCCTTTGACAGCGGATATGACACCACCCTCTGTAAGCCACTGTTGCGTTTCTTCAAGGGAATTATGCGGTGTGGGTACATGGAGTTTTAAAAGTTCCACAGCCCCTAAAAAGCGTTGCCAGAAACGGCACGTTTTCCACCTGCTCTTGTTGCTCTCATTCCTGTTTGCTACGACAAAACGCAGGTTGTCCGCCAGCAGTCCGAAAGCCAGTTCCCCAATCTCCAGCGGTCTTGCCTGAAATGCCATAGCAAAGGCATGAGCCTTTTCATCACGCAGTTGCATTTCCGTCCGTTTCCAACTCCCGACTTCATCAAGCGTCCTGTTGTATTTGCCGCACACTTCCTTGTCCTTGTCATAAAAGCGGTAGGAAAGCCCCGATTTTCCAGCCCCGATATAGACGGTCTTTGCGGTGTCAAAATCATCAAACTTGCTCTCGTCAAAATGGTAGCCCTCACTGTTGGCGATAAATTCCTCTTTTTCACATTTCTTCTTTATCTGCTCTATGGTAAAGAACGGCGTTTCGTTCCTGTCGTCAATGGCAACGTCCAGCCTTGTGAAATGGTAGTTTCCAGCCCCATATCTCCTTTCACAGCGTCCGAACATATCCCCAAAGGTCAAGCCGTTGTTATCGAGGATACGGAAAATATCATCACACCCCCTGCCTGTCATCACGAGATAACAGCCCAGCCCTTGTGGGTTGTCCTCTGTCTTTTTTGCGTCGCCCGATACATAAATATCTCCGATTTCCCAACGCGCCTGATACGTCTTAAATTTGACCGTTGCAGGATAGACATTAAAAATATCGGTCGGCAAGCATAAAATGTGCCGTATCACATCTTCTGCCGTTGCCGTATCAAAGACAATGCTGATGTAATCAATCTTGACGGATAAATTTTCATGTGTTGCGATAGTGCATTACTCCTTTCGTACTCCCCGTTTTTTTGCGGGGTAAAAATCGTGTTTTGTCCTTTATTTATCACAGTTTCTAGGTACTATGACATGTATGCGCAGGGCGGTGTTACATATACGCCCTGTACGGAACGCCTACGGCGTTCCTTTTCTTCCTGCACCAGCCCCGTTCTTAACGCTCACGAGCCTTTGGGAGGCTCGTGGCTAAACGGGGCAGGCACAGGAAGAAACACCGTTTTCGGTCGGATAGTCCATGCCTATTCATGCTATCAAAGCGAAAATAACTCTTTTCTATGCCTACTCAAGCGTGTGATTGACCTCATTGTGCTTAATCACTATATCCTCCATGATAATAACGCCGTTAGAATTACTTGTCAAGAACTTTTTCTTGACTTTTTCGGCTATAATAAGTATGATAGGCTTATAAAGGAACGAAAAAGCCGGGAAAGGAAAAGATATAAGAAGTTATGGAGCATGACACAAAAAAAATAAATTTTTTAGGGGAGAACATACAGACCATAAGAAAACACAGGAAAATGAAACAGCAGGAGCTTGCGGACGCCATCGGTATCAATATGCAGAGCCTTTCTAAGATTGAACGAGGGGTAAACTATCCCACCTTTGACACGCTGGAAAAGATAATGGACGTACTGGAAGTAACACCGAATGAATTGTTGTCGGGAGAATGGAAGTTTGTCCAACAGGCGGAAAAAGAGGTATGCAAGTTTTTACGGACGGAAGAACGCCTAAATGCAGAACTGAAACACGGACACTATGATAACTTCTTTGACAGTGAAGAAGAATGGCTAGAGTATGAGTTGGAGCAGTTGCGGAAATACATCACAGACTATATCAAGGGAGAGGACATACAAGCGTCCGACCTTTACCCTATCAAAACATTTATCCAGCACTTGAAATTTCAGAAAGTATTAGACCGTTATGATGATTTATACAGCATGGATATGTTCGGGGAAAGCACAGACGGACACAAGTACGGTACACCTTATCAGGTTGTAAAGAGGATAAATCCCAACTCAAAAGAAGATATGGAGCTGTTGCGGGAAGTCTTAAAGGACAGCCATTTTGACAACGGGGACGAGTAGCCTTTTTCCTCTTGCAAAAAGATACAGCAAACAAAAAGCCCAGATCAAGAGTGCAAGCACCACTTCTAAAGAAGTGGCAGGCTCTTGACAGGGCTTTTTCTTTTCTGTTTATGGCAGACAAGAGAAAAAAGGATAGCTATATTGTATAGTTTCTCTAATAATTTTAGAGCAATGAATTTATCACAGGTACTTCGTCTTTTCATTGTAAAAGTACAATCGTGGAAAGCACTAATATTGGCACTTTGATTTTGTGCATTATGCACAAAATATGATAGCAACAAAGAGGTCATATATAAAATAGAAACAAAAATAACTTGACATTTAATGAAATATATGTTATGTTGAGGTTAGTAAAAACAGTACGTGACATAAAACTATCAAAAAGTAAAAAAGAGAAAGGAGGTTTATCGAATGAGAGCAAAGAAGTTGAGAACGAAAGTAGTTGGTCTTGTAGCAGCAGTTATGGTTGTCGGCGCTCCACTTACAGCGTGGGCTATTGATGTAGCGGGTGGAGATTTGTACTACAATGGAGGGCAAACAGACACCATTGTATATTCCGAAATTGGGCGTAAAGCAGGTATTAGTCGCAACTACATGGTAAAGGCAACTGTAAAGGTCGGCGGAGATACATATACCAGTGGATTCAAGTCAAACTACGCTTACAAAGATGCAAAGAGAGTTTGGTGGGCGAACGAAACATCTGATTATGATTATTATCCATATTAAGTAAAATAGTTCAAACACCTAGGGCGGGGCTATTTGTCCCGCCCTATTTTATACATTTCTTCAAAGAAAGGGGCGTATGTTATGAAAAAATTTTTAAAGATTTTTATTTTCCTTGAAGTCATACTCTTTGCATATATTTTTAATACTTCTATTTACAACATTTATGAAAAGAATAACATTGCTACTGAGAATTTAAAAGGGTATGTTTTAGAAGAAACATCGCCAGAAATTCTCGACAAATTTTATACAATATTTACAGAAGAATATTCTCAAAATAAATTAGAACTCATTAACAATACGCTCACTTCCACAGATAAATCTGTTTATGATTTATATTGCTATCCATTAAATGAGTTTACACAAAAACAGCCTATATCTTCCTCTATTTTGTTTCAATATCATGAATTGCAAAAGGAAGATTTTTTAGATAGTGTTGGTGTATTCTATACAGATTTACCAGCTAACGCAATTAAAGAGATAGCTTCTCAACTGTCCGTCGCAATAAATAACTTTGAAAATGACGCTATTCCGTATAGTATGGTATTAGAATTGAATCTTCTGAATTTTGTAATCTTATTTATTGTACTTCAAATCATATACTGTATTTATACGTCTTATAGTTTGAAAAAAATAGGTATTAAAAAAAGCATGGGCTTTTCTACTATACATATTTTAAAGGAGCAAATTACCAGTGTAATAAAATATTTTGCTGTAATATGTTTAGTATTACTGTTCTTGCTAAATTTATATTACGCATTAACAAACAGATATGATTTTTCTTATTTAGCAACAAGTGTACTGTTCTTTATTGGTGTTTTAGCTATAAATATACTTTGTGTTTTAATTACAAGTATTTTAATTAAGTTTGTTTCTTTAGAGGCAATGATAAAAAATAAGACTTTAAATAGCGGCACAAATATTGTAGTTCAGGCTATAAAAATAATTTTTTCGGTAATAATCGCTATCACTATTATTTCATTGCTGAATCAGGGGAACTCATTTAGACAAAGCCAACAAGCTGTTTTAGATTATAAGTATCTGGACGGATATTATACCGCTAATGGTTTTAATTCATCGGAGTATGATTATGCGTTAGCAAACACAGACATATTAGAAAAATATTCTGAACAAACATTAGAGATGTATAATCATAACCATTCACTACTATGTGATTTTAGGACAGACGGTGGTTTGCAGACATCACGCCCCTATTATGAACAACAGCTTGTTATTGCAAATAGAAATTATCTGAATGAATTTTCAAATATCCAGCTCAGTGGAAAACCATTGGGAGAAGATATATTTAGTGAACCAACAGTATTAGTTCCACATAAATATAAGAATGATGAAAATTCTATTAGCGAATATATTAAGCAAGAATATTTCCGATTGATGAATTACAATCAATTTTATGGAATACCGGGAGAAGAAAAAACTATTGATAAATTTAATGTTGTTTATATAGACGATGATTCTACGATAAAAGTCAATACAGAAAATGGTTTTTCGGATATGGCTAATCCTGTTATCATTGTTGATACGGGCAATTTTGCAGGACTTTACTATTTGGATTCTTTAAATACAAGGTGTTTATTTTTTCAAATGGAGTCAAGAGAAGATTTTTCTTCTTTGTTATCAGAATATGATTTAGAGCAATTAGTTACAGCTGGAACATTACTTACACCTTATTTAATGCAACTTGAAAATGTGACATTCGTTCTTAAAACACTCACTATGTTTACGATTGTCTTTATAGTGTCTTTACTGTTTATTTTGTATATTTCAAATTATGTGGACATTTTTGTAAATCGAAAGAGATATGCGGCAAAAGAGATTTTAGGATTCTCTCATTTTAGGACACTGAAAAATCGGTATATTTTTTGGGGAATCGAAATAATTATATCAGGCGTATTAACTGCTATAAATTATTATTTTGCTTGCCTTTTTGCGATTATACTTATTGACTACATATTCTGCGAATTGCTTTATAGAATTTATATCTCAAACGCTTTATATGAGATTGAAAAGGGGGCATAAGTATGTCATTGATTACATTAAAGAACGTCAAAAAAGAATATGGGAAAAATCAGGTTCTATTTGAAAATTTATCTTTAGAAATAGAAAAAGGCGAATTTGTGGGGCTTGTAGGGAAAAGCGGGGCAGGTAAAACGACACTTTTAAATATAATAGGATTGATTACTGATATATCCGAGGGAACAATCACTATTGATAGTCATAAAAATTTGTCCATGAACGGTAAAAATGCTATGATTTTGAGAAGATATACAATAGGCTATCTATTTCAAAATTATGGACTAATAGAAGATGAAAGCGTGTTGTGGAATTTAAAATTAGCTCTTGAATATAAAAAAGTAAAAAAAGAAGAAAAACTGAAACTAATCAATAAGTATTTAAAGCAATTTGAGCTAAGTGACATGCTTAACAAAAAAGTATATCAGTTAAGCGGTGGAGAGCAACAGCGAATTGCAATTATTAAATTGATTTTGCAAGGAAGTCAGATTATATTAGCTGATGAACCAACTTCTGGACTTGATAAAGAGAACGAATTGATAGTGATGAAACTTTTGAAAGAATTAAATGAAAAGGGCATTACTATAATCATGGTCACTCACAACATGAATTTGTGCGATTGTTTTTCCAGAGTTATAAATGTAGAAAACTTTAGATAGTTTGTTAAAGGGAGATACGCGGTTTTATTATACGTGCAATCTCCCTTTATATTTCGTCATATCAAGACTCATATTCAATTATGGTAAATTCGTGGTAAAACACTTATTTTTTCAAGTGATGAACAGCCCTTAAATGCTGTATTTATGCGGATAATCGGATTTTCTATATCAAGTTTATCATTAATTCTATCAATTCCCATTTCGGTTGTATGAATTTTATCAATATTATCAAGCAATATCTTTTTATCTTCCATTCTTTCTTTTCCTCAACTTCCGATTTGTCTGTTTACATCGGTGTTCCAACTTCAATTAGGTTGCCGTCTAAATCGTAGAATCGGATTACTCGCTGTCCCCAACTATGTGTCATAAGACGATTTACATATTCAATAGAGGGATACAGTCTTTCCAATTTTTCAACAAATACCTCAATATCCTGTTCTTCAAAATACAGTTCGCAAGCGTTATTTTGGGGAAGAATATCCCTACCTAAAAATGATTTCCATATTTTCTCGTCTTGAAGGACAAGACCTTCTGTTAAAATCATATTGCCATCATTGTCAAGCACCAAATCTATACCAAACAAGTCATGATAGAATTTTCTCGATTTTTCTATGTCTTTTACCACAATCAGAACATTCTTCAATCTCATAACATTTCTCCTTCAACTCCCGATTTTTCGTTCTCTGCGACTTCCCAAT
>OISI01000771.1_pt1 | contig 8197 bp, 8 predicted proteins | sample 1586541 | NCBI WGS metagenome assembly OISI01 (sample SAMN02674792, study PRJEB24791) | human gut metagenome, SKBSTL006 | isolation source: stool | host: Homo sapiens | place: USA | reverse complement strand
TTCAAATAAATCTATAATGATATAAAAGAATACATCTAAATTGTATTCAAAATATTCTTTGATTAATTTGCATACAATAAAGAAAAGAACTATCTTTGTGGTATAATTAAAAAGTCAAGATATGAGAGCAATAATCTATGCACGTGTTAGTTCTACTACTGATAGACAAACAACCGATAGGCAGGTAGCAGACCTTAAATCTTATGCCGAATATGCCAAAATGGAAATTGTAAAAGTATTTGAGGAAAAAGTTAGCGGAGCGAAGAGGAATACGGAACGTCCAGTTCTCGTTGAGGCTTTAGAGTTTTGTCGGACGGAGCGTATCGATATGCTGTTAGTGTCGGAGTTGAGCAGATTGGGACGTAATGCCTTTGAAGTATTGGAAACCGTTAAGGGGCTTGTAGATGATAAAATCAATCTGTATATGCAGAAAGAAAAGTTTACATTATTGGATGATGAAAAACAACCGTCCATGTTCGCAGCTATAATGCTCGCCACCCTCTCAACTTGTGCGCAATTAGAGCGTGAGAATATCAAATTCCGTTTGAATAGTGGGAGGCAACAGTATATTGCCAAGGGTGGGAGGCTTGGCAGAAAGGAGGGCAGTACTAAATCTGTGGACAAAAAAAGGGAGGAATACAAGGACGTATTAAAAGCATTACGACAAGGGTTGTCCGTGCGTCAAGTGGCAAAACTTACTGATACATCAGCCTCAACGGTGCAACGTTTGAAAAAAGAATTTAAGTTGTAGGTTAATATGAAGCAAGAGGGTTTGTAGCCCTCTTGTTTTGTTTTAACTGTGTTAATTCCCAAAATCATACATAAGGGTTGCAGTGCCATTAAATTTGTAAATGTCGCCTTTATATACCATTTCAAGTTGTTCAAATTGGATGGTTATTTCCCTTTTTTCTTTGTTGGTAGCCATTACGGTTGCTTTGCCGCTTTGGTATGAATAACTTTCCCAATAAGAGGCTTCGGGAGGGGATAAAGTGAGTTGCATCTTTGATACATCATCTCCTTTTTTTAGGTCAGCAGCATTTTGAAAGGAAAACATGTAATATTCAAGGTCATTAGTACCGTTTTTTACATTGTCAACTGTGAGTGTAAACTCTCCGCTACCATTACTCCAAGAACCCTCCAATCCTGCAATAGTGGATACAGTTCTCATTACACCATTAATTTCAATGGTGTTACCATTCGTTTCATTGTTTTCATCATCATCACCACATGACATAAGAGTAAATGATAACGTGGCTAATAGTGTTATAGAAAAAAAATATATATACTTCTTCATGTTTTTTGCTGTTAAGATAGATTTATGTCGTTTTTACTTGGTTTTAATAACACGAAAATTGTTCTTGTTATCAATAATTGCACCATTTGCGCCAAGTTTGCGAGCCTTACGTGCGGCTTTCCATAAGAGGTATTTTTCAAGTCTTGGACGTTCGGGTCTTACTAATGGCAGAATCCAAGGAGTGTATGACCCCAATGCAACTACTTCAAAATCTTTTCCTACTTCATTTTCATTCATGTACACTTTTACATTTTCATAGGTGTCTTTTTTCTTCTTATCAGTCTTGAACAAAGTTTTACCAAGAAATGTAGTGTGATTGATTTTTGTCTCATAATTCGCTTTCAATTTGTCAGTACTCATATAATTCACTGTACTGCAAGATGAAAGAGCAATACACCCAATAAGTGCAAAGCCAATTACATGTTTCTTCATATAAAATAAGATTTTGTGTGTTCGACAGACCCAACCGAACGGTTAATATAAATAAGAGGCGTGGGAACTGTTAGTTCATCTGCCGCCAAGGTATCGCCAAACACCCACACCACAAAAGAACAACAGCCCACGCCCCCGTATAACGAGTGCGTGAGCATTTAGTTGTCCATATCCTTTGTGGTGCTTAAAATTTGGCGATTTTTGGCAGCAAGGATATGACTAAACGCTTCTTCGTTTTAATCTTAATATGTCGGCACAAAGGTACGGAGATTTTTTCTAATATGAAGAAAAAAATCTATTTTTGCTATACAAATGGTTTTCCACTACATGAATACAATATTAGCAAAAGTAAACTACAGTGTAAACCAATGATTTTATATCATTTATAATATATTGAAAAATAGATAGAAAATGAAAATACTTTTCGTTTGCCTCGGCAACATTTGCCGCTCTTCTACGGCAGAAGGCGTGATGCTTCATCTGATTAAAGAAGCCGGCCTGGAAAAAGAGTTTGTGATTGATTCAGCCGGTATATTGGCTTATCACCAGGGGGAACTGCCCGATAGCCGTATGCGTGCCCATGCCGCCCGCAGAGGATATGAACTAGTACATCGTTCGCGTCCTGTCTGTACGGAAGATTTTTACAACTTCGATCTTATAATCGGTATGGATGATCGGAACATGGACGATCTGAAGGAGAAAGCACCCTCTCCGGCAGAGTGGAAAAAGATCCACCGGATGACGGAATACTGTACCCGCATCCCTGCCGATCACGTGCCAGACCCTTATTATGGAGGTGCGGAGGGCTTTGAATACGTGCTCGACATACTTGAGGATGCTTGTGCCGGACTCCTTACTTCTTTAACTCAGGATAGCTGATGCGTGTGTGATAAATCGTTTTCAGTTTTTCTTTGAATACAGCTTTTATCGTCGCGATGTCTTTGAATGTTTCATCACCTTTTACATTCTTAATATCTTTCAGAGTACTTGCATCTGTCAGACTTCCTGATACACTGCCTGAATTCTTCAGCCAGTTAGATACTGTTACTTCATCAATTGTTCCTGTTGCGTCTGCATTTACATAAACTGTCTCTTCCTTATAAACTGCATCTGCGTCAGAACTTGTTCCTGCAGCAAAGACCGGCACAGCGCCCATCATTACTGACATTCCAACGGCAAGAGAAGTTGTGAGTCCACGTTTGATTTTTCTGTTTTTGTTCATGATTCTTACATCCTTTCTACTTTTTTCCACCGAGGAATCCGATGGACGTCTTACATATTACTTTGTCAAATATCATAAACATCGCCGGCAATATCAGGATTACAACAACCATACTGATAATCGCGCCTCGCGCAAGCAAAGTGCAAATAGAACCGATCATTTCAACCTGTGAGTAGCAGGCTACTCCAAATGTTGCCGCGAAGAAACTTAATCCGCTGCTTCATTGCCGGCTGCCTCTTTGTTTCATGTGAACAACCCGACATACCGGACGTACCGAATTATGATAAAACGGAGATATTGACATTTAAAGTTTATAATCAGGATAAAGAAGAAGTCGGTACTCCTGTTATTCTTTCGGATGAAGGAGTCGTTACCATTACGGTAGATGAAGGTACCGATCTGTCTAATGTCTTTGCCACCTGCACCCTCTCTTCCGGAGCTACCTTGTCTCCCGCACTCGGAGGTTATCAGGACTGGAGCGGGCTGAACAAAGAATTTACTGTAACCTCGGCCAGTGGCAAACGTTCGAAACCATGGACCGTAATTTTCAAAACCAAGTAACCGCATAATGAAATATGTAATAATACTTATCCTCTGCATCTGCTCCTCTCTGCAGATGCAGGGTGCACTTTCCGCCTTAAAAGGCGGAAAGTCTAACCTCGCCCTCCACCTCGACGGGAAAGATAATAATGTACGGACAGGTATGGGAATATTGGAACCTTCGTGGACACTGGAATCCTGGATTAAAGGGGATGATTGCCAATGGGATAGTCTCGAAGTAATCATCGGAGGAGGAGAATATAGTGAACTGAACTGGGTGGATTATCTGCCTTTGGTTGTGAAAGAAGGCAAGATTCACTCTAGCCGTGCCAATCTCTCATCACCCCAAACACTGGATGACCAATGGCACCACGTGGCACTGACCTGTGACGGAAAGCAAACCATCCTCTATCTTGACGGTAAACAAGTAGACAAAGCTGACACGGCGACAGCTATTCTTCCCGGAGCCATCGGAGTGCATGACGTATATTATACTTTCGGGGGATTAATCGACGAAGTACGTGTCTGGCGCAGCGCACTTCCGGAGCAAACCATCCGTCGTTGGATGAACCGTCCGGTAGAAGCCACTCACCCGGCATTTAAATCTTTGTGGGGATATTATAACTTCGATGACCTGAAAGATGAAACATCTGTCAATTGGGTAGGTAAAGGACATCAGGCTTATCACATCCGTAACGGACGTAACAAATACAACGAAAAAGCTCCACTGGCACATGCAGTCCCCAACGACAACCCTGCTTTTAAAGAGTTTGACGGAAACCAACAGTTGTTCAATGCCGTGATTATCCAAAGTGAATGGGATGCTGATCAGGGAAGTAAAAACGACCAGGCGCTAAAACTGAGGATTGCCGTACAAGGTTCCAAAAACCCACTGAAACTAACGGAACTGAAACTTGACTTCACCGGAACTACCGACCTTGCAGACATTGAGCAAATCCATATCTATTCTACCGGTAGTGAAGCACGTTCCACACAGCGCAAAGAGCTGTTCGGCAACGGACATACTCCCGAACAGTCATTGACACTCCGTCCCACTCACGGAGAAGAGATTCTGCTGCAACCGGGCATCAACTATTTTCTTCTCACATTCGATGTCCGCTCCAAAGCAACTCCCGGACATACCTTATATGCCTCAGTACCTTTCTTCAAGTTGAACGGGAAAAAAATTATTCCCGAAACATCTGCCGAAGAAGTACGTAAACAAGTGACTTGCAACAACCAAACACAATCCAATATAGTAAAAGTACTCCAATGGAACATCTGGCACGGAGGTATCCATCTGGGTAACGAAGGCCAACAACGAGTACTCGATCTGATTCGAAGCAGTCGTGCAGACGTTATCATGATGCAAGAAGCTTATGGCATCCAACAAATGCTGGCAGATTCGCTAGGATACCACCTCAAGACACATTCTCTCAAAGATAACCTGGCCATGTATAGCCGTTTCCCATTGGAAGCAATCGCCTGGAGAGAACCTTTCAAATCGAATCCTGCCAAAATCACCTTACCGAATGGTAAGCGGATAATGTTTGTTGACTGCTGGTTGCGCTATGCTTACCGCCCGGAATATACTAGCGGCTATGCTGAAAAAGGTCTCGACCCCTCTGTATGGGTTGCAGAAGATTCCATATTGGCATTACCCGATATCCGAAACATCTATACCAAGGATATAGCCCCGAACCTTGAAACGGACATGCCAGTCATTGTCACCGGAGATTTTAACTCGTGCAGCCATCTTGACTGGACCGAACGGGCTAAACCATTACACCACGGATATGGTCCGGTAGCTTTCCCGGCCTCTCGTTATATGCTGGAGAATGGCTTCAAGGACAGCTTCCGCGAGAAGAATCCCGACGAAGTTGTTTATCAGGGAGGTACAGTTGCAGCCATTTACGGGCAAATGCAAATGTCCCGCATTGACTTCATTTATTATAAAGGAGGACTCAAAGTATTATCTTCCAAGATCGTACGTACTGCTCCTGAAATAGACTATGTATGGGCATCAGACCATGCAGCAGTACTGACCGTATTCGAAGTGGAATAAAAATAACAGGCACGGATGTAGCCGAAAAACAGATATTTATAATCTTGTGAAATCCGCATCATCCGTGCCTAATCTATCAGCATAAGAACACCATGCTACAAAATCACGCGTTTATAGGGTTCTTTCTGATAATCTTTTATCTTGATTTTCCACCAGTTCCAACTGCTTCCGTTAGTCGGCGAAATAATTCCCGCATCCGGATACTTGTTATAGAAATCAATCGTTTTTACCCTCTTGGGAAGTTTTGGAAACACAAGTGTCAGTAAAACAGAGCGCCCCTGACAACCTTCCACCCACAGCAATTTATTCATTTCAATGCCATGTGCTTCTTCCTGAACCGGATATTCATCACCAGTCTTGCAATCTACTATACACAATCCTTTATTGATGACTAACCAATTACGATCATAATGAATAGGTACACTCAAAACAACCAACGTCTTATCAGGCAAAGTTTCAATCTTCTGAATCTGCGTTCTTCCACCATTGTGACGAGAAGAAACAGACAGCTGATTCGCATTAAGAGTCACTTCTTCCAATTTATCAGAACGTAGAGGTCGTCCCTCTCTGTCATATTCGGCTTGACGGACAGCTGTCGGCTGAAAATTATCAACTTTCAGATTATCCAACGTCCATGCGCCTCCATTGGGCGGCGTCAATCCTTTCTCTTCCGGAAAACAATCCCGGATACTTACTGTCTTTACTTTCCGGTCAAGGGGAGGAAATACAAGAGTAAATTCCAACATTTGCCCTTCTTGCCCCACAACCCAATAAACCCGGTTTAACTCAATCCCACGGGTAACCGAACGAATACGGTAAACATCCTTCGAATCTTCGTCAACGATGGACAACCCCTTTTCAAATTGCAACCAATGCCTGTCAAAATGTATTGGAATAGCCAAAGTAACACGAGTATCTTCTTTAGACCGTTCAATGAACCGCACATATGCATTATTTTTACGTGGAGCACGAGACAATACAACCTGATCAGCCCGTAAATCGATATCCACAGTATGATTTATGTTTTGCTCCTGTGAAAAAGTTCCATCCGAGCTCTCTGCCGAAAGTGTATCCAGAGCCTTCGGTACAAAAATTGAGACTTGCGCAAGCGGCTGTCCGGCCCCGGATTGAACGATGTGAGCATCCCTTGATTGTACATAGTGAACTATCTTTGGAGTATCCAGCAATAAAAAGTCTTTCTCATTACCGGAACTGTCTACTGTTACTTCGGGTAATACGACTTTCGGAGTTTCTGCCTTTATCGTCACAGATACCATTGGCAATACGGGTTCGACCAGCACCGGACTTTCCGTAAAAGAGAATAAAGCCAATACACCTATACATAAAGGAAGCAACGCTATCTTGCGTACCCCTGCCAAACGTTCTTTATATTGATGTTTCATCATGATAAATCGTTTTTTAATTAATGAATTATGAAAACCATTTGCAACCTTCGGGCTGTATCCCATCAACTCTTCGAATAAGATGCTTTGATATTCAAATAATTCAATCTCGCCGGAAAGCAAACAACGATCCACCTGAAATTCATGGAGGGCTCGCAGTTCACGTTTTACCAGCCAGACAAACGGATTAAACCAACATAAAATAGACAAACCTTCAATAAATAAAGTGTCCCGATAGTGATGATTACGAATATGCGCCTTTTCATGAAGCAGAACTACACGCAACACTTCGCCTTCTAATTTCCGGTTGATAAAAATCATCCGGTAGAACGAGAACGGCGAAACGACCTCATTGTTACGTACGATGCAAATCCCATCGGCATCCGTAGTACAAGTTCCCCAACGCTTTAAACGCCAGATCCGCACCATTTCGACCAATAAATGCACCAAAAGGATAAATACTCCCGAACCGTATACGATCCAGGCTATTTGCCAATAATTCCACGAAACATAAAAAGGTTCTTCGACTATTTCTTCTTCCGTCTGATGCGTGACAGCTTCATTCACATCCGTCAGCATTGCTGTTGCAAGCGTATCCGGTTGTATCCCATTATTATCTATTTGCATCAAAGAAACTTTATCCGTTTGCGCTTCCTGCGCCACCACTATTTGTTCCATTTTTACCGGTTTCACCACCTCTACCGGGTAAACCGGAATACGTAACACCGATACTGCCCCGGCCAACAACACCGAAAACAGCAAATAATTCCGGCATTGGTTGAAGGGTGCTTTACGATCGAACAACAAGTAATAACACAGCCATAACACAAATGAAGCTCCTATGAAACGAAGAATAGCCCATTCGCTATAATCAAAATCGATCATACCTTATTCTTTTTTGTTTTCCTTCAGCATTTCAATCAGTTCGTCGATTTCCTGCACCGACATTTTCTCTTTTTTGGTAAAGAACGAAACCATTGCTTTCACCGAACCGCTAAAAAAGTTATCCACAACCCGATTCATAAAACGATTAGTATAACTCTCTTTTGAAACCAACGGATAATATTGATAATTCTTTCCGAAACTACGATAAGCTACAAAACCTTTGTTTTGCAACACACGCAACACGGTAGAAACTGTATTATACGCCGGACGTGGTTCTTCCAGCTCCTGCAAGATTTCATTCACAAAAGCATTTTCTTTCTGCCAAAGCACCTGCATGATCTGGAGTTCTGCTTTTG
>OISI01000763.1_pt1 | contig 8250 bp, 7 predicted proteins | sample 1586541 | NCBI WGS metagenome assembly OISI01 (sample SAMN02674792, study PRJEB24791) | human gut metagenome, SKBSTL006 | isolation source: stool | host: Homo sapiens | place: USA | reverse complement strand
CGAGGTAAAAGCCGATAAAGTCAGCGACAAGAACCGTTATGTAAAAGCGGTAAAGCTAAACGGGAAACCCTATACCAAAGGATACATCACGCAGGATGACATCTTGAACGGCGGAACGCTCACTTTCGAGATGACTTCCAGCCCGAACAAAAAGCGATTGTTCAACGGAGAGGATCGTCCTTATTCACTGACAGATTAGCCTATTTTCACCTAAAAACAGATGAGACTTATGAGATATAAACAATTAATCAGCGGTGCTTTCCTGCTGTGGACTTGCATCGCTTGCTCCGGCAAAAAGGAACAGGCGGCTACCGTAGCGGAAGCTCCCCCTACTCCTTGGGATAATTATTACATCGGAAAGATTGATTTCGAGAATCTTTCCCCCGAGGCTAAGGGCTCGGCGATCTATGCCGCCGTTATCCCTGATCCGGAAGCTTATATTACCAAGCACGCCCGCAAGGTCGTAGAAACGCTTTATTTCACTCCGGAAGATAGTATCCCGGGCATCGAGGAGATCCACTATACATTAAAGGAATACGACGGGGTATCCGCGAAAGACGGAGCGCCCCCTTCCATCAGTATCGTATACAGCACGAAATGGATCGAGAAAAGTTTTGCCAATAACGACACCGCGAAAGTGGATTACGAGACCCGTGGCGTATTATACCATGAGCTGACGCATGGTTTCCAATTGGAGCCTCAAGGCATAGGTAGCTATGGGACTAATAAGACTTTCTGGGCCATGATAGAAGGTGTGGCGGATGCCGTAAGATACCTAAACGGCGGTTTTACCTTGGAAGATCGTCCCAAAGGCGGCCATTATATGGATGGTTACCGCACGACAGGCTTCTTCCTCGCATGGCTTACGCAAACCAAAAACCCGGATTTCCTGCGGAAGTTCAACCGAAGCACATTAGAAGTTATTCCTTGGTCGTTCGATGGTGGCGTGAAATACGCGCTCGGCAATGATTACGACATAGACTCCTTATGGAAAGAATATATGGCAACGATGGGAGATGAAGCGTAGCCCCGGCAAAGGCTACGACCAACGGCGGTAACACTCAACAAGTTACCGCCGTTCTTTTATAGTATCACTCCCGACCTTCCGCCAATAGGCATTATAAGGTCGCAACAATGCCCATCGTAAGCTCCTTATACTGCCCATCCTAACAACCTTACAATGGGCATTGTTACATTATTCCCCTAAAACACCTTCCTTATTTGCATTTCCGTAAACATATATCTACTTTTGCGAAAAAGTAAATATGGAACTTTATACCCGAATCCTGTTGCCGAAAGCACGATTCTCTTTCTCGTATGAGGACCGGGTCGTGATGATGGGCTCCTGCTTCGCCGAGAATATCGGGCGGAAGCTGGAAGAGAATAAGTTCTCCGTAGATATAAACCCATTCGGTACTCTGTATAACCCGGCTTCCGTAGCGGAAGGATTGAGGATGCTGCTACGCCCGGAGCGTTTCACTCCCGGCGATTTATTCCAGCATGAGGGCATATACCATAGTTTTACCCATCATAGCCGTTTCTCCGCTCCCTCGGAAGAAGAATGCCTAGGCCATATAAACAGCCGCTTATCCGAATCCTCCGATTTCCTGCGAAAAGCGACCCGGTTGGTAATCACGTTGGGAACCGCTTTCGTCTACCGCCTCAAGAGCGACGGGCGAATCGTGTCGAATTGCCATAAGCTACCGGAAAAGATGTTCGACCGGCAACGATTATCCACGCAAGAGATCGTCGAGGACTGGAAACCTCTGTTACTAGCCCTTTGGGAACAAAATCCCGCCTTGAAAATCTTATTTACCGTAAGTCCGATCCGCCACTGGAAAGACGGGGCGCACGAGAACCAACTCAGCAAAGCTACCCTATTGCTAGCCACGGACGCCTTACAGAAAGATTATCCCGACCGAATCGCCTACTTCCCCGCTTATGAGATCCTTATGGACGAGCTCCGGGATTATCGTTTCTATGCGGACGATATGCTCCATCCCTCCCCATTGGCCATTGATTATATTTGGCAACGTTTTATCGAAAATTTCTTATCCACAGACACTTCGGCAATCCTTAAAGAATGGGGTGATATTCAAAAAGCTATTAACCATAAGCCCTTTCAACCGGATAGCGAGGCCTATAAGCGGTTTATACTTCAAACTTTGTTAAAGATGGAACGAATTAGCGAGAAAATTCCTTCCTTTGATATCAGAAAAGAGATCGAAATAGTAAAGTCTAAACTAAAATAAAAGAATGGAATACGCAATTAAAGAAATAGCAAGAGTTATCGGTGCTAAAACAAACCAATTGCTTGACGATACGGTCAGTTTGCTGTTGACAGATAGCCGTCGTCTCTCCTTCCCGGAAAAAAGCCTCTTCTTCGCCTTGAAAACCAAGACGAACGACGGACATAGATATATACAGGAACTCTATAAACTTCGTGTTCGCAACTTCGTGGTAAGCGATATGCTACCGGAGTTCGAGAGCATGAAGGATGCGAACTTCCTGATCGTAAAAGATACGTTACGGGCTTTACAAAAGCTGGCCACCCACCACAGGAAGCAATTCAATATCCCCGTGATCGGCATCACCGGTAGCAACGGAAAGACGATCGTAAAGGAATTCCTCTATCAACTGTTGCATAACGAGTTCAACATCGTACGTTCGCCCCGGAGCTACAACTCCCAGTTGGGGGTTCCTCTCTCGGTATGGCAGATGAGCGAGGAAGCCAAAGATCTTCCGTTAGTGAAACTGTTCAAAGGAGACAATACCTTTACTTTTGTGGCGGGAAGCTCTTGGGGACCGGATGAAGATTTATTCCTTGAGTATTTCAACAATCACCCGGAAATGAAGCTGATTATAGCTCCCCATGTAATTGATGAAAATCACCTGGTAGAGATTATCAGCAAACTGAAACGTCCTTACGTGCGTTATACCCGTGCCGACGAAAAGAATGTATTGAAAGCTGACTGTCTCATTATTGATTGTTTCGGATTGCTTTCTTCTATTTATCGTTATGGAGAAATAGCTTATATCGGGGGTGGTTTCGGGGTTGGTATTCACAACACTTTGGAGGCAGCCGTGTATGGTATTCCTGTGATTTTCGGACCTAAATACCAGAAATTTATGGAAGCTGTTCAATTGCTGGAAGCAAAAGGAGCCTATTCTATCAAAGATTATGATGAACTGAAAACTTTGCTGGATCGTTTCCGGACTGATGAGGTATTCTTGCGTGAAACCGGTACAAATGCGGGGTATTATGTGACAAGCAACGCCGGAGCTACGGAGAAGATTATGCACATGATTAATTTCTAATTATAAAAGTCCCCTAATTTTAGTTCTCTGTAATGGGTCAATCTAAAATAAGGGGACTTCTCTCTTCTTAAAGGGGATTGCATATTCCGAAATCCTGCCCTGAAAAACAATTCTCTTTTATTAGTATTTGTACGGACTTATATCTTATTGATTTCTTGTTCCAGTAAATCTTTTAATTCTTTGGCGGTAATGTGAGTAAATCGTTTCACTATATTCCCTTGCTTATCTATTAGCAGATACATCGGTAACCCTGTCATTTGAAAATGTGTCCAAAGATATTCCCATTGTTCTTTGTCCAGCCAGTAATGTTCGCCTGCGATATCTTCTATGAGTATTTCCCATGTCTTCTTTATCGAACTGGGGCCGGTGAGGTAAATGAAAGCTACTTTGTCTTCACTTATATCTTTCTTTAGCGGCTCATATTCTTTGATAATCTGCCGGCAACCGCCACACCAGGTAGCCCAGAAATCGATAAACTGTACTTTGCCTTTATGACGTGCAATGAGTGCATCCAGCAGTTCTTCTTCTGCCACTTGCGGCGCTTCGTAGATGGTATATTTCTTTGTTGTTGCCTTCTTCCGGGGTTGCATCTGACGGTTCATGTCTTGAATGATTCCTATGAATATAGGATTTGTAATTTCCGAAGCTATGATTTCCTGCCGGGAGGTCAACGGTTGTAGGTTGTAAAGGCTGGAGCGCATATAGATTGCGCGTATGTAGTCAACCGGCAAACAGGTGCTGTCTTGCAGGATATGCCCCAGACGTTTTTTGGCTTCGGAAAATATTTTCCAGTTACAGTCGTCTCTCTCTTTAGTATATTTGCGGATGAGTGTCATCAAATCGTTTTGCTGCCGGAAGATTACTCCTGCTTTAAAAGCTGCTTCATATTGATGAATGAGTGTCTGCTCCTCTTTTGTGAGCGGTGCGTTTTCCAATAGATATTTTTCCATAGAGAGTGGGTCATAGTGTGTATCATATAAGAAGTTTGTGACTACATTACGGTAATTATAACAATAAAGTGCCAAAGGGTGATTGACAGGAAAATCTTTCAGGTAGTTGTGAAAATCATCAGGTAAATGTATATCGAGGAAAGCTGCAAAAGCTTGTTCTCGCGTAATGTTTTCTTTCTTCTGATAAGCTGTTTGCAGACAATAGTGGGTAGCTTGCAGGTTTTCCAGACAATCAAATGCGCATGAAAGATTGGCTAGTGTACGAGTGTCTTCGCTGAATTGCGACTGTGTGTTGTTGTGCGCTATGTACTGTTTGTATTGGTTGATGCAGCGTTCCTTGAACTCGTTGGCACTGATGCCTGCAATAGAATCCAATAAGTCGCCATCTCTATAAACAGGAGGTATCTTTGTTATCAGTTCCGGCTGACACCATTCATTGTTAATGGTAGCATACTGACCACTATATACAAATTGTTTTCCTGGCAGATTGCTTAAATTGATAGTTACATTGGTCTCTTTTTCGGGACTTAACAGAATGACTAAATCTGCATTTCCTATTATCATCCGTACTTGAGCACTATGGTAGAGAGGAATATTAATCGTGAAACTTCCATCTGCTTCAACAGTCGGATAAAGTGTCTCGGCTGTTCCCATTACGATATTGGGAGCACCGATCTTGAATATCAGATTGTCGTCTGGATTGTAATTGGCGATTGTCCCACTCAGGATGGCTTGTCCTTTTTTATACTCGGGGGTCGGTAATTGTGCCTGTGCTAGATTGAATAACAAAGACAGGCAAAGGAAGGTAAATAGTCTGCTCATAGTAGTTCTTTTATTGTATGGATTATTTCTTTATCGGTATTCTCTTTACTATAACTTCTGATTCCTTCTTGATCTACAATGAAAAAGTAAGGTGTGGCACCGCTTGTCTGATATTGTTTGATTACTTCATTGGCTACGTTTAGAATAGTATCATTCAACTTCTTCCGGTTTGCGTAATTTCGAATAGAAGATACTTGGCGGCTCCAAGATTCTATTGCGATAAGCTCAAACTCTTTGCTACTGAATAATGTGGTGGAATCATCAGGTTGCCGGCTTTCGTCAGTGACGTAATATGTCGCAGATTCAATCTTTTCTAACTTGGTAAGTACTTTCTTTAAAAACGTTCTTTCCATGATTTGGGTATTGGCAGCTATTGTTGCTGTCAGTAAGAGAATTGTAAGTAGTAGTCTTATTTTCATAATAGGTGAATGTTTGTTGATTCACTGCCTCGATTTAATCTTTTACAAATCTACGGATATTTCGTAATATTTCAATTCTCAGAGGGTTAAATAAGATGAATATGGACTTTGGAAGTCAATGATGATTGATTCGGGTAATACAAGAAAAACTCCTTCTTACTCTTATGTTTTAAGTGTAAGAAGGAGTGAAGCTTTGTTTCCGATTTTACTAAAAAATCATTCTTTATACCATTGCGAATACATCAGATAATTGTGAGCAATCTTCTGGTTTAATTCTTTGGCTTGTTCCGGGTCTACCTTCTTTATAAATTTGGCAGGTACTCCACCCCAAATACTTCCAGGCTCGATTACTGTATTACTTAGGACTAAAGAACCGGCAGCTACAATTGCTCCTTCACCGACTATAGCATGGTCTAGTATGGTCGATCCCATTCCGACTAAAGCATAATCTTTGATAGTCGCTCCGTGTATGGTTACATTATGCCCCACGGAAACATGGTCGCCGATTTCGATAACTGATTTTTGATATAATGTATGCAAAACACTTCCATCCTGGATGTTAACTCCATTGCCTATACGTATAGAATTGACGTCACCGCGCAATACGGTGCTAAACCATATACTGCAATCATTTCCTATTTTTACATCTCCTATAATAGTTGCGTTGTCTGCGAGGAAGCAGTTTTCTCCGATTTCGGGAGTAAAGCCGCGTACAGATTTTATTAAAGCCATAAAGTATTTGTTCCTAATAAAATTTTTAATTTAATGCTGCCCTATGTTGTATGACATCCGGGTGTTAAGCAAGGTTGGCTTAAATAGAAGCAGTCGCTTCCTGTAACCAAACTTTTTCTTCTTCGTTAAGATTCGGTGACAGCTTTTCGTAGACAATCTGATGATAATTGTTTAACCATTCAATTTCTTCATTTGTCAGCATTTCCTTGACTATTCCCTTTTTACAAATAGGACATAAAGTAATCGTCTCAAACTTGAGATAATCTCCGAACATACCTTCTTTGTCTTTGCAGACAAGCGTCAGGTTCTCGGTGCGGATGCCATGACTGCCGGCTTTATAAACTCCCGGTTCGTTGGAAGTAACCATGCCGGGTTGTAATACGACAGGGTTCTCGTTCATGCGGATACTTTGCGGTCCTTCATGCACGCTGAGGAAATGCCCGACACCATGGCCTGTACCATGAAGGAAGTTCATTCCATATTTCCAGATCGGCATACGGGCGAGAACATCAAGTTGGGCGCCCCGGGTTCCGACTGGGAACTTAGCCATAGCCAATGCAATATGCCCCTTTAATATCAAAGTATAATCCGTTTTTTCTTCTTCAGTTAGTTCACCTAATGCGATCGTGCGGGTAATGTCGGTAGTCCCGTCCAGATACTGGGCTCCCGAATCTAAAAGAAGAAAACCTTTGGGTTGAAGAGGAACGTCACTTTCCGGAGTTGCGGAGTAATGCACAATAGCTCCGTGTTCCTTATATCCGGCAATAGTGTCGAAACTCTCTCCCATATAAAGGGGCTGGGCTGCTCTGAATTCATGTAATTTCCTGTCTACGCTTAGTTCTGTCTCTTTGCCGGAAGGCACTGCTTCTTCCAACCATTTGAGGAATTTGACGAGCGCAACGCCATCCCGCTGCATAGCTGCATGAATACCTGCAATTTCTTGTTCGTTTCGAATAGCCTTTAATAGAGCTACAGGAGATTCACCACGTATAATGTTGCATTTCGGATTAATTGCAGAATATATGGCAAAGTTTGTTTTCTTGGGATCAATAAGGATATTTCTGCCTGTAAAAGTATTCAAGTAAGTTTCTACTTCATCGTAGTTTTTCAACTTGACATGCTGTTCTTTTAAATACTCGTTCACTTCTTTTGTAACCTTTTCCGGTGAGATGAAGTAAATCACGTCATCTTGCGTGATTAACAGATAGCTGACTACTACCGGATTACAATGCACGTCGTTCCCTCTCAAATTGAGAGTCCATGCTATTTCGTCCAGGGCAGATAAGAATAAGGCATACGCTCCTTTCTTTGTTAATTCGGCACGAATAGCGGTAACTTTTTCTTCACAACTTTTGCCGGCATATTCAATATCATAGACGAAGGCCGGAGAATTAGGTATAGAAGGCCGGTCTCTCCAAATCCTTTTCAGCGGATCACCGAATAAGTCAACCTGCAAACTGTATGCTGCAAGTTCTTCTTTCATTTGCTCAACTTGTTGTACGGAGAACATCTTGCCATCGATACTTACCGATTCACCGGGCTTTAACTTCTGGCTGAGATATTTTGTAATACTGGGAGTTTCCGGTAGCATTTCCTTATATAAAGTAATACCGCTACCCTCCAATTCTTTGGCGGCTTGTAGAAAATAACGGGAATCGGTCCATAGTCCGGCTTCGTTCATTAAGACGACAACGGTTCCTGCCGAACCCGTGAAACCGGAAATCCATTCACGTGACATCCAGTGCGGAGCTACGTACTCGCTCAAATGCGGATCGGTGCTGGGGATGATAAACGCTTTAATGTAATTGGGGGGGAATGTCATTCGTAATGCATGCATTCGTTCTTTTATACTCTGTCTCATACCATTTTATATTATTAATAGACATATAACAGATTCAAAGGTAGTAACTTTTTACGGTTAATGAGTTGTTTATGAATAGTTTTTGAGAAATATTTGCCGAAAGTTTTGTGAATAAAGAAAGTATGTGTAATTTTGCGGCGCAATTTGA
>OISI01000619.1_pt1 | contig 9758 bp, 7 predicted proteins | sample 1586541 | NCBI WGS metagenome assembly OISI01 (sample SAMN02674792, study PRJEB24791) | human gut metagenome, SKBSTL006 | isolation source: stool | host: Homo sapiens | place: USA | reverse complement strand
TCAGACGTGTGCTCTTCCGATCTGGGAAGCATTATACGCAACCTTTTGCGACTGACGGCCGTAAGCTTTTTAAGATTGGCGTAAATTTCAGTGCCCAAACCCGAAACATCGAAAAGTGGATCGTTGAATCCTGATATTTAGTAACGATTAAAAAATAAAATGAACGATAAGAAGAAACACCTAAGGCGGTGCTTCAGCATCGCTGCGCACGAATATAAGGCTTTTTGCTACAATAACAAGCGATGAACTATATTTCTTAAATGAAAGAGCCGTGAATCAAAAACAATAAATATGGCAACTATTTTGTATTTTAAGAGAATTGTTTTATCTTCGCAGCAACATGCTTACCCCGCTTCCCGTCAGATCAGCGCGCTCAGGGTAAGCTTTTTATTTTTATACTAGTGGCTGTACGTACACAAGTCGCCTACATACTTATATTGAGCATGATTGTGTATCTTTTGGATATAATCAATCCTAACCATTTGTTTGTGACAAGGTTTAAGGATTTATTAAACCGTTACCCTTCAATTGATGTCCGGGCAATGGGATTTCCTGCAAATTGGGAGAATGAAGATATTTGGAAATAGGCAACGCTGTTGCCTGAATTGAACTAAGCCGCTCCGCACTGCTATCCATTTTTCCCTGTCGACAATAAGTTCTTCCCCGCGGTATATACGGCATATCCTTGATTCAATCCTGCCGTGTGAACTAACAATGATAAAACAGAAGTTATTAGAGATGACAAACAAGTATCCGATTGTCATCCTGACGGGACCTCGGCGTCGGGTAAATCTACTTTGTTGAAAACATCTTTGGGTGAAGTTCTCTCTTAGAAAAACAATATACTAAGCAACCCATAAGCATTGCCCACTATGTAGGTTGACTGATGAAGCTTACCCACCCCTTTCCCTTTTAAAATACCCCAGTACCGTGCAAGGCGACAACTTGTGGCGGTCGTGGTAGCGTGACTCGAACTCGTAGCGGGTGCAGAGCCAGCGGCAGAAGCAGCGGTAAGTGATGCGCAGGTTCAGGCGCCGTTGCAGGTCTTCGTAAAACAGGGCGATCCGGGTGAAGAAGTCGCTTACCTGCTTTCGGGCGATTTTCCGTTTCCGGGGGGCTTGTGCAGAGGCGGCCTGTTCCTCCCGTTCTATCAGGTATCGCAGCACACGGATGTCTTTTTCTATCTTATCTTCTTGTTCGTGCAGTCTTTGTTGTTTCTGTTCCTTTTTTCTTAATGACTCTTTCAGGTCCTGGATGCTCTTTTTCATCTTACTTTGAGGTTTGCATGGGATGGCTGGATGCCAATGTTTGTTAAAACGACGTTAGGATCGGCAAAGATATACAAAAAGAGCATAGCATATCGTCCCGGGGATTGTTCTGCAAAGTCTCTTTAGATGTTTTTTGTAAAGATATAGATTCGGTTATCCGACTATTTACACAATTTATATTTAAAGAAGATTTGTAAACTAAAAACAAGGAATAAGATGAATGAAACATTAACAGTATTTATGATTTCGGAGATTGAAAGGCTCCGTGAAGAGGGACGTGAACCGGCCCGGCGTATCTACCATAATATGCTGCGTACGCTCAGGGAGAGTGCAGGAAAAGAGGAGATCGGATTTGAAGAGGTGACTCCGGTGTTTCTGGGCAAGTATGAACATTGGCTGCTGGGCAAGCGGTTGAGCTGGAACACGGTATCGACTTATATGCGTGCCCTGCGTGCGGGCTACAATCGGGGGATGAAGGGGCGTCCGGGAAATGTGAAGGTAAAGTTGCATCGTACCCGCAAAAAGATTTATGTATTGATGAACGGAAAGGAGTGATGATGGAAACAAATAAGAAGCATACGGAAAATGCGTTGAAACAGGCCCTCCGAAGGAGGCAGCCCGGCAGATTGCCGTCCAATTTTAATTATCGGATGATGGAGCAGATCCGTCTGGAAGCGGAAAAACAACAGAAGCGGAAGGAGAGGGTCATGCTGTGCGGCATGATTGCGGGTATATTGCTATTGTTGGGAGTGGGAGTATATACGCTTGTTTTCAAATTGGAATTCAATTTCAAGGAGTACTTGTCCGGTATGGATTTTTCTCATGCTGATTCTTCCCTGTTGGCTTTCTATAGCTATATTGCAACGTTGGTCCTGTTGTTGCTCGGATTGGATTACTGGCTTCGTAAGAAGAAGTTTCATTCCTGAACAGTCTTTGGGGGCACTCTGTGGTGAAATCCTTTCTTTTTCTGCGAATAATTTTCTTCCTTTGCAGAATAATTTATCTTTAACACACTATGAGAAGTTTTGCCTCTGATAATAATTCGGGTGTGCATCCTGCCATTATGGAAGCCCTGACACGGGCTAACCGGGATCATGCCTTGGGCTATGGCGACGATTTGTGGACAGAAGAAGCTGTCCGGAAAATTAAAGAAACGTTTGTAGCCGATTGTGAGCCACTGTTTGTTTTCAATGGAACAGGCAGCAATGTCATTGCCCTGCAATTGATGACTCGTCCTTACAACTCTATCCTTTGTGCCGAAACTGCGCACATTTATGTGGATGAATGTGGCTCTCCGGTGAAGATGACTGGTTGTCAGATCCGTCCTATCGCCACTCCCGACGGAAAATTGACTCCGCAACTGATCACACCCTATCTGCATGGCTTTGCCGACCAGCATCATTCCCAGCCGGGGGCCATTTATCTTTCGGAATGTACGGAACTGGGTACTATTTATACACCCGACGAATTGAAAGCCATCACTTCATTGGCCCATCAATACGGTATGCGGGTACATATGGACGGTGCGCGCATCGCCAATGCTTGTGCTTCGCTGGGGCTTTCATTGCGAGCGCTGACTGTGGATTGTGGTATCGATGTGCTTAGTTTCGGTGGAACCAAGAACGGGCTGATGATGGGAGAGTGTGTGATCGTATTCGATGATTCGTTGAAGTCGGAAGCGCGTTTCATACGCAAGCAATCGGCTCAGTTGGCATCCAAAATGCGTTATCTATCCTGTCAGTTCACTGCCTATCTGACAGACGAACTGTGGCTGAAAAACGCAACCCATGCCAATGCTATGGCAAAGCGTCTTGCCGATGCCCTGGAACAGGTTCCCGGCGTACGTTTCACTCAGAGGGTGGAAAGCAACCAGTTGTTCCTGACTATGCCCCGTGCCGAAACAGATCGCATGCTGCAAACTTATTTCTTCTATTTCTGGAATGAGGAAGCCGACGAAATACGTCTGGTTACTTCATTTGATACAACGGAAGAAGATATCGATACGTTTATCCGTATACTGAAAAAATAGTTTTATATCCAATAGGGGCAGATGCTCATCACAGGGTAACACAGAGTCTCACAGAGGGAAAAATAATAGTAATTAAAACTCTGTGGGACTCTGTGTTACTCCGTGGTGAACAATCTTTTTTATTCCTTCCTTATCTTAGATTCTTTCAGGAACAGTTCGATATTATACATCGGGAAGTTCTCGTCCAGCAATTTGCCGTCCCGATTCAACAATACGTAACGGGGAATGCCATTGAAATGGAATAGTTCCCTCAGATAGTTATAGTCGCTTTGTGGAAGGCGGAAGATGGTTTCCTCTTTCAGATGCTTCTCCACATAGTTTTCGTAAGCTTTTTCAGGTGAGTCCTGATTACTGGTGACAAAGATAAACTTGATATCGGGACTGTTGCGGTAGTCTTTTCTCAAATCAGCATGTTGTTCGATGCTGGCACGGCAAGGACCGCAAGACGTTGCCCAAAAGTCAATAATTACAAATTTTCCCAGATAAGGTGCTGTCAGTTTACGGATAATGTCCGTACCTTTTCCTGCCGGAAGTTCTTGTGGCTTGTTCCCCTGTACGGGATAAACCTGACGGTACATACGTTCGGCTTCTGCTACCAGGAATGGGTCGTGCAGATATCCCTTCAGTGTGTCCAGCAGGGCAAAAGCCTTCTTCTCGTTCTCAAGTGTTTTGGCCAGGAACGGATAGGAACGTGTCAGGATAAGTTCGCCGACTACCGGGAAGGGCATTCCTGTTGTGTCCTGCAATATCTCCTTTTTTTTCCGCCAGCTTTCTGCATATTTCTCCATCCGATCGTCCGTCCCATTCTTTATTTGCCAGCTTGCCGGGAGAAAAGGGTTCATAAATTCAATGCGGTTGATAAAGGTGGAGAAGTTGTTGCAACCGATGCTGCGGACATCATTCAACGGCATTGCTTTCAGGAAGTCATAATAGTCCGGGGTTTCCTTTATTTTCAATATCGTGTTGGTCGTATCTTTACGGGCATCCATGTCTCTCATCAGGATAAACTCCAAGAGCCAGGCGCCGTAATTTATCATCACATCGTTCTTCAGCATTTGCATCGCTTCGGGTTGTAGTGTTTTCGATTGCTCCAGCGAGTCGACCCGATGCATCCACAACTTGTACATCGGTTCCTGCTGTGTTTTGAATTCAGAGGGTGTCAGCGTTTTGCATGCATTCTGTATGATGTGATAGTCTTTTGAGAACAGCGGTTCACAAGGCATCAGTTCCTGATTTATGCTGCTTGAAGGTCCCATGTACAGAGTTTCTGTCAACATAGGTTTCAGTCTCCTCTGGCGTAGATAGTCCAGATGGTCTTCCCAATTGATATAAAGCATCAGTGTCTCGCCCGGCCTGATATAGAACGTCATCCAGTTGTTGCCCATAGAGAGGTGATGTACTCCGGGATAATTGACGACGAAGTCCGATTCAAAGCGTCCGTCCGGATGGATGGTGACTACGGCGGGAGTGCCTTCATTAGTTATGTGATTGTCCGTATAAATCAGTACGGTAGTGAATCCCAGTTTGGGACTGTAGCCATCCAGGAATCCGCGTATGTGAACCGTGTCTTTCCGGAAGAAGGCTGTTTGTGGGGCTGTGGCTGCTGTTGTTGCCGCATAATTTCTTTGTGGACGCCCGGCACGGATATACTTATTGGCTTTTCCCCCGTTTTTTCCGATACATAGGTTGCCGTCTTTTTCCTGTGTTATTTCAAGCAGGCACTGTTCGCCTGTTTCGTCTTTTAAGTTCAGTTTGAATTTTTTTCCCTGTTTCCGGCAAAGATCATATTTCCAGAAACGGTTGTCCATAATGGCCAGTGAATCATAAATTCCGATGTCCCATCCGTTTTGGGCATCGGCTTGCTGCCAGTTGCCGTGAATCTTGCGGAGGGAGGCCTGTTCTTTGGTTTCCTGAGGTTTCACCAGCAAGATGCCGTAAGTATTGGTTTCCGAGTTCAGGTTGTCGTCCATCCAGTCTATCCGGGTAGTGCCTTCGGGCAAGGGAGGATAGGTGATGACACAATCGTCCTCTATGATACCGGAGGCGGGAGTCGTCACCTGTTCGCCAAATTTACGTCCCTCTATGCGCAGGGGATACAGTTGCTTTTTGCTTTCGGGAGCGTAAATGTAAGTCAGGCTGTCCAGACTGGTCCACCATTGCGGGCGGAACACAGTCCGTATCGTCAGTCGGGTTTCTGTTGGCGAGAGTTCTATTTTCGAGATGGTGTGTATACTTCCCTGACGTGTTTCGAAAGGGGGATTTTCAATCACTGTCTGTGCTGTGATGTAGCTGCTTCCCAAAAGTAGCAGTAAGAAGAGTAGTTTGCTTTTCATATATGTATCGTTAAAGTTGAGACTGTAAAGATAAAGATTTGTCGGTAAAAACCTTACGGAACGTTACTTTATCTTTGTCCGGAAGATAGATTCTTGTACTTGGGAAGGCGGGGAATACCAGTTGTGCAACTGGTGTATGACGAGTTGTACAACTGGTACTGCTCGAGTTGTACAACTGGTATATGCTGCCTTAGGAAGATGCTCACACGGGCTTTCCGATAGATGGCATGTGCCTTTATATGAACGTTATCAAAAAACAAAATAGGGTAGCGTAATGTTATAGAATAGAAAGCTTTGCTGAAAATATGCAAACAGATTTAATGTTTTTTTAATTTAAAACTATATCTTTGTCCCGAATTTTAAACACAACTTAGTTATGAAAAAGATTATTAGTGCTTTAATGATAGCTGTATGTATCGGTATGGCTATGCCTGCTCAGGCACAACTTATCAAGTTTGGTGTGAAAGGTGGTGTAAACCTGGCAAAAGCTGATTTTAATAAGTCTGATTTAAAAACAGACAACTTCACCGGATTCTTTATCGGTCCGATGGCTGAGGTTACTATTCCATTGGTAGGTCTGGGTGTTGACGGTGCCCTTTTATTTGCTCAGAGAGGTGTAAAAGTCGGTGATGAGTCTATCAGACAGAATGGGCTTGATATTCCAATCAACTTAAAGTATACTATCGGTTTGGGTAGCGCATTGGGTATCTATGTAGCAGCCGGTCCGGATTTCTATTTCAACTTCTCCGGTGATAAAAACTATGGAGAGCTTGGACGGTTGAATAAAAAAAATGCTCAGGTAGGAATCAATGTAGGTGCTGGTGTGAAGCTGTTGAGACACTTACAAGTAGGTGCCAATTATAACATTCCGTTGAATAAAACGGCAGAATGGAAAGAGGCTGATTTCTCTTATAAGACTAAAATGTGGCAGATTTCCGCAGCCTACATTTTCTAAGAAGACAGAATCATTTTATGATAAACGAATCCCCGGCGCTTGCGTCGGGGATTTTTTGTATCTTTGTCCTCACAATGAAAAAGTATGTAGATGTCATATTACCTTTGCCTCTGCCCCGTTGCTTTACCTATTCCCTTCCGGACGAAGGGGCTGAAGAGGTGCAAATAGGTTGCCGGGTAGTTGTACCTTTCGGGCGGAAGAAGTACTATACAGCCATTGTTCGCAATGTGCATCACTATGCACCGACCGAATATGAAGTCAAAGAGATCTCTACCGTACTTGACACCTCTCCGATACTGCTGCCCGGTCAGTTCCGGTTCTGGGAATGGCTGGCCGATTATTATCTTTGTACGCAGGGTGATGTTTACAAAGCCGCATTGCCTTCCGGCCTGAAGTTGGAGAGCGAGACGATTGTGGAGTATAATCCCGACTTCGAGGCGGATGCTCCTCTTTCTGAACGCGAGCAACTGGTGCTCGACCTGCTTGCCAAAGAACCCGAGCAATGTGTCACCAAACTTGAGAAAGAGAGCGGATTGAAAAACATTCTCACCGTTATCAAGTCGCTGCTCGACAAGGAAGCTCTGTTTGTAAAAGAAGAGCTCCGCCGCACCTATAAACCCAAAACGGAAGCCCGGGTCCGGCTGGCGGCAGACGCTTCCGGTGAAGAGAATCTCCGGCGTATCTTTGACGAGCTGGAGCGCGCTCCGAAACAGTTGGCGTTGTTGATGAAGTATGTGGAGCTTTCCGGCGTGTTGGGGGACGGTGCATCCAAAGAAGTGTCCAAGAAAGAACTTCTGCAACGTGCCTCTGCTTCTCCCGCTATTTTCAACGGATTGGTAGAAAAACAGATATTCGAGGTCTATTATCAGGAAATCGGGCGGTTGAACCGTTTGGTCGGAAAGACGGTAGAACTGAACGTGCTGAACGAGCACCAGCAACGGGCTTATCATGAAATCATGCAGAGCTTTCAGGAGAAGAATGTCTGTCTGCTCCACGGAGTGACTTCCAGTGGAAAGACCGAAGTATACATCCACCTGATAGAAGAGACGTTGAGGCAAGGCAGGCAGGTGCTTTATCTGTTGCCCGAAATAGCGTTGACTACCCAGATCACCGAACGGCTGAAACGGGTGTTCGGCTCCCGGTTGGGAATCTATCACTCCAAGTTCCCCGACGCCGAGAGAGTAGAGATCTGGCAAAAGCAGTTGACGGAGGAGGGTTACGATATTATTCTGGGGGTACGCTCTTCGGTGTTCCTCCCGTTTCGGAATCTCGGACTGGTCATTGTGGACGAGGAACACGAAAATACGTATAAGCAACAAGATCCCGCACCGCGCTATCATGCCCGGAATGCTGCCATCGTGCTGGCTTCGATGTATGGGGCAAAGACGTTGCTGGGTACTGCCACTCCTTCGGTGGAGACTTGGCAGAATGCCACTACCGGCAAATTCGGGTGGGTGGAACTGAAAGAACGCTATAAGGAAATTCAATTGCCGGAGATTATTCCGGTAGATATAAAGGAGTTGCACCGCAAGAAGCGGATGACGGGGCAGTTCTCTCCGTTGCTGCTGCAATATGTCCGCGAGGCACTCGATAATAAACAGCAGGTGATTCTGTTTCAGAATCGCCGGGGATTTGCTCCGATGATAGAGTGCCGCACGTGCGGATGGGTACCAAAGTGCAAGAACTGTGATGTCAGCCTGACCTATCATAAAGGTATCAATCAGCTGACTTGCCACTATTGCGGGTATACTTACCAGTTGCCCCGTTCGTGTCCGGCTTGCGAAGGGGTCGAGTTGATGCACAGAGGATTTGGTACGGAAAAGATAGAAGATGATGTGAAGCTGATTTTTCCGGAAGCTTCCGTAGCACGTATGGATCTCGATACTACACGTACGCGGTCGGCATACGAAAAAATTATTGCAGACTTTGAACAGGGAAAGACCGATATACTGATCGGTACCCAGATGGTATCCAAAGGACTCGACTTTGACCACGTCAGCGTGGTGGGGATACTCAATGCGGACACGATGCTGAATTATCCCGATTTCCGTTCGTACGAACGTGCCTTCCAGTTGATGGCGCAGGTTGCCGGACGTGCCGGACGAAAAAATAAACGGGGCAGGGTAGTGTTGCAAACCAAAAGTATAGACCATCCCATCATCCGTCAGGTGATGACGAACGATTATGAAGATATGGTGGCGGGACAACTGGCTGAGCGGCAGATGTTTCATTATCCTCCATATTACCGGATGGTGTATGTCTATCTGAAAAACCGGAACGAGACGTTGCTTGATGTGATGGCACACACCATGGCCGAGAAACTGCGCGCATTGTTCGGAAACCGGATACTGGGACCGGATAAACCGCCCGTTGCCCGTATTCAAACTTTGTTCATACGAAAAATAGTTGTTAAAATAGAACAAAATGCGCCGATGAGTCGTGCCCGTGAATTACTTTTGCGGGTACAACGTGAAATGATAGAAGACGAACGGTTTAAATCGCTGATTGTTTACTATGATGTAGATCCTATGTAATGAAAACCAATCTTAATATATTACCCTTAAAAAATGAAACCATGAAGCGAATCACGACACTTTTGCTTTCTTGCCTGGTTAGTACAGGCCCGCTTCTTGCCCAGCAAGGAGTGACACAATGTGGAACACCGACCGGACAGGCCCCGTTCCCCATCCAGTCTTATAAAGAATTGCCCGATCCGGTTGCTCCTTCCGAAAAAGAATGGGCGGCAGTCAAAGCCCCTCAGGTACAATGGGGAAATACCGATACCCGGTATGCGAAACATGCCGTACCTGTGATTCAGCCGCAGAAAAGCATTACGCTGGAGGGATGGCGCGGTGAGAAACTCCATGCGCAGGCTGTTGTCTGGACCGGTACCGACCTGAAAGGATTGAACTATTCTCTCTCCGAATTTAAAAACTCTAAGGGAGATGTACTTCCGGCCGATGCATTCAGCGGAGGTTTTGTCCGCTATGTGATGACCGACGAATTGAATAAAGACGGACGTGGCGGCTGTGGTTATCGTCCCGATCACTCCATTTACGACTCTCTGTTGGTTGCCGATCCGATTGACCACTTGCTGACTTCGATGCCTATGGAAGCTAAAAGCACTCAGGCCATCTGGATCAATTGCCAGGTTCCCCAGACTGTGTCACCGG
>OISI01000462.1_pt1 | contig 12365 bp, 9 predicted proteins | sample 1586541 | NCBI WGS metagenome assembly OISI01 (sample SAMN02674792, study PRJEB24791) | human gut metagenome, SKBSTL006 | isolation source: stool | host: Homo sapiens | place: USA | reverse complement strand
TTTAAATTTGGCTCAAATGACAAATTCCGGCTGGCAAATATATTGCGTCCAAAAAATTTTCTATACCCACCACGATCAAAATCCCCCCTTTCCCTATATTGCTGTGCCATCACTCCTCCTGCAGCAAGCACAAATAGAAAGAACAACAATTCTTTTTTACTCATCCTTCCATTTCTGGAATTAATTCTCTCAATACATACAAAAAAATAAAGAACAACAAGTAACAACATAAACATACAAAGTTTAAAATTTAAAAATTAATTACTAATCAAGCGAATAACAATATAAATAAATACAAATTACATTAAAAACACACTCAATGCGAAATCTTAAAAAACAAACATAACCTTCAGAAACCTACATCTTTCGTAGTAAAAACAATAATAAAAGCAAAGGAAGTGAAAATATCTTTTGCGACTATTATCAAGATACAAAAATGACTAAATAAAACCTACAGTGGTATAAAATTGACATTTAGGTTACAAAATTCATATTCTTAGATAATTTATCACAATCACCACTCAAACACATCATAACTCACTCCAATCCCAACATAGTGACTTACCTTATTCCCAGAAAAGCCGTATCCGACCTGTACACCCAGCCCGAACCGTTTCCGCTTTGCCCGCTCTCTGACGAACACAGTCCTCGTTTTGCTGTACACCTCTATACTATCCAGCTTTGCCCGGTAGCCCGACACATAAGCCGTATAAAGGCTATCTTTGTAGATTTTCTGCGTAATAGGCAAATACACTGTATCCCGGACTGTATCGCCCGGTACAGGGACGGGAACAACGAACGGGAACGAATCTACAACGCTTTCATAAACCGGAACGGGCACTGTGTCCCGAACCGTATCAATACGATTTGTAATGATCGTGTCTCTGATTACTCCGCCCGGTGCGTATTCCACCCTTGCCGGACGGAACACAATAAACAGGATAAGAACTGCAATAACGATATAAGGTAGATATTTCATAGCTTCAGCACTTGTTTTCTGTTTCTACCTTCACGGAATGATACGTGAACCCAACTAAAATCACGTTCGTCTATCAATTGATCGAAAGGCAATTCCAGCCGGATGATCTCGAAGAGTTTCCGGTTTTCCTCCTTACTTCCTACCGTAATATCAGCCGCCTCGCCTACCCGGTGTTGGCTGGATGTTGCCCCGTTAACGCTCCGGTTGAGAATAGCACTTCGATAACCGGAACTTATCCGGATGGGCTTGCCGTACTTCTCCCGAAGCGGGTCGAGAACATTCTCAACCAGCTTCGTTAAATTGTGAATAGCTTCGGCCGTTGGACAGTTATCAATTCCACGCGCTACGGCCGTATCGCTGTGGCTTAGTTCTTGGATTGTAAAATACTTCATACTATATGTTAAATTAATACTGTGAACAAAAAGATTTAGCTAAATTTGCGCTTACCTTTTATATTTTCTCCCGTCTGGGAAGATAGGCTTTGTATTTGTTTGCTTGTTTGTGTTGTTTGTGTGCAACCTCCCGTCGTTAAGTGCAATGACGGGAGATTTTATCTTACTCTTTCTTTCCTGAAACATTATCGAACCCTTTCAGCTTGTTTATGATCGCTTTAGGGAAGAAGCCCGGGCAAATCTCTTCTACGTTCTCAATAATACTTAAGGCCTCACGTATCATTAATGCCGTACAAGTGAAATACCGGAACCAGACGAAACTATCGACCACCTGACCGGCGATCGAGAAATTACCCATCACATGCGACAGGACTAATACACAACTGTAAATGATAAGCTTACGCCCGATCATACCATAAGCTTTACTACTGATGTCTTTGGATAGCCAGTGCTTGACAAAGCCGAGCACCGTATCAACACATACAAGGACAATCAACCATTTGACAAACTCCCAGTCACCAAAGACATAGCGCTCAAAGAGTTCCAGCAAAGGAGAAAGAGGCAAAGCAATCAAGGCAATCATCTTCAAATTTTTCATATTCTTGGATATATAAATTTAAATAGTATATTTATTATTTTTTTAAAGAAACTAATTCCCTAAAAGTAGCAAACCATCATAGCTATGATGCAACCTATGTTGATAAGAACTATTTTACTCTATATAATTTTTTTATTAGAATGTACAACAATTATACGAATTTACGTGTTATTGAGAGAACATCTTAAATAAGTATTATCAAATGCGGTATGAATAAACTACGGTTATTATTCATTTCCTTTATACCGCATCTTTCCGCCCCATCTGTGAAGACAGGGCGGATTCTTGTTACTTGGATTTAGATGCCGGTTTGGGCTCTAAAGTGGCTTTTACCTCTTTGGTGATCTGGTCAAATACTTCAAAGTGCGCTGCAACATTCTCCGACTCCGGAAGGGACATTTGTTTACTGCCTGATTCTAACAGCAAATACCCGATATACCGCCCGGAGGTTACGGGCTGCTTACCTGTAGGGGTGTCAATCTCTTCCGTGACCGTTTTAATGATTTCACAATGAAGACGACTGAGATTATCGTTATTGACACTGTAGTTTACATTGTACTGATAATCTCCTGAAACGGCTTTACCGTTTACTTGAACTGCTCTTGATTCTTCTTGAAACATAATTTATTGATTTTGGGAGTTAATAATTACTTTATCTAATTCATTATAAATAGCGGTCTTCACCACTGCGAGTATCGGAGCCGGATCAACGTAATTTCGAATGATATTTGCACCTTGTTCGTCAACTTCAACTTCACCTTCTTTATATATCCGTTGGGCAAACTCCAATTCACCCAAATCGGGTGTATTACAGTAAATAGCGTTTCCTACTGTTTTAGCTACGTCGAACTCTTTAATTTCCCCGTCAATAGCTGTTTTTACTTTAATTCTTCTAAAATTGATTTTCATATTCTATTTCTTTTGAATTTATTATTGTAATCTGCGCTCACAATGGGCATTTACCAAACATTGCGACCTACAACGAACACACGGAATGGACAATCACGGGGACCCTTGTTTGCGTCAAGCATTAAAACCTCAAAATAAGAGTTGTTTTGCGTCTCTACCTGACCGAATACCCAGCCATACCCCCCTAAGCCTTGTACTAAAACAGCGTACTGCAGATGCTTCAAACTGTGGTATATCCTGTATTTTCCAGTAGATATTTTCTGTGCACTGGTTAAGGTGCACCCGTTGCCCCATTCATTAGTGACTGTACCCGCTTGATATACATATCCGGTACACAGCATTCCGGGAGCGTTCCACTTTTCACCGCCCCTTTGGGCGAAAATATGACTTCCATACGATTCTATCGAATTTGCAGTGCCTGCGTTAGCCAAACATCTTAGAGCAAAACCGGAACTTCCGTATGATTCAATACTTAGACCACTGTAATTGTCGTTTCGTATGGACATCAATGCAGTGCGTGAAGTTGTAGGGCTGTCCCCCTCTTCGTTAATACGAAGGAATTTATTACCGGACATGTTTAACAGGATCTTAGCCTGCGAATTGCTTGCCGAAACAAGAGAGCCTCCCGATATATTCCAGGCACCGATCTTTGCACCATCAGTTACCGTAAGGTTTCCGGTTGTGATCCTCTGTGCTGAAAATGCCTGTGCCACCACTTCCGCAGCTTCAATCACATTGGCAGACAGTTTGCCGTTTGCGTTGATGGCGGCTGTCTGTTGACCTGTGTTATTTTGGAATAGCAGGTTATCGGCTTTCAGAATGATTTTTCGGGACGTGATGTTGATTCCGGTTTCGACTAAGCCGTTTTGGGTGGCGGTGACACGACCGTCTACTGTGTTGGCTTTGCTGTTCGCTGTTCCTGCTAAGGAATTGGCGGCTTCAGCTTTGTTATTGGCTGTGCCTGCTAATGAATTGGCGGAATTTGCCGTTTGTTCTACTACGCTTAATTTTGCGTGGTCTGAACTCAAAGTTAACTCAGCCGCACTTAATCGCCTACCTTGATCGTCCACTTTGTTTGCAGTTAAAGCTATGCTTTCCTGCGTCTGCTTTATTTCGGTATAGTATCCGTATGTGCGGACGGGTTCAGTTCCATCGGTGCGAACGGGGAACGATGTATTATATGAACCGTGATAATCGGTTTGATAAACGTTGATTACGTTTGGGTCAATAGTATCATCTACGGTTACGTCATACATAGAACCGCCCCTAATACCCATTCTACACGTAGACGTTTCAGTTATTTGTCCCAAATCAACAACTATCTTTGCACCCGCAGAAGTCCATGCTTTAGTATAGTCAAAGATATTGGTTACTGCTGGTAACGAACCCCAACCCGAACCGGACATCTCAAACGTTAAGTTCATAGAAAAACCGCCATCGTGAGTACCATATGAAGGTTTTCCGTATCCCGCATCAAGAGGCCTACTTATTTCAACCCTTGTTTTGTGGTAAACCGGAATACTTATAACCAACGGGAAAAACTTATTATTGTCCCATCCTCTTAAATCTATTCGCTTTGATATATGCCTATTGGTGGTACTATTAATAACACTAATATCACCAACAACAGACGTGATACTTTTTTCGGTCTGTTCGATACGTGAAGCAAGTCCGGTAACACGTCCATCAACGGTATTTATCTTTTCAACGGTGGATGTTATCTTACCTTCGACTACACTAATTTGACTATTGGTATATTCAGCGCCTTTGTAAACTGCATCCTGAAAATTGGGACTCCATGCGGTTGCAATTTCACCCGCTTCTACTTTAAAGTCTTTTACCCATATATAAGCCCAATCAATTCTTTCTATATCAACAAAATTATATACATCCTTTTGTTCCTCTGTATTTTTTGTTACGTTAAATGTATGCTTGAAATAACTCCATTGGTTATCTGCTGTTGATTTAACAATTACGTTTTCAGAATCACACACATCAATAGTAAAACCAACTGGGGTATTTTGACTACCTTTAATCCATCCGGAAACGGTATACTTACCGGGGATAGGCGGGATAATATTAGGTATCCGCATAGCTCCTCCATTACCTTGTGAACCAACCAAATAGAAACCATGCAGAGACATTTGCCTTTCAATAGTAGGAGATGGATATAAAGTATTAAGCGTTGAACTTGTGTAACTATACAAATTGTTAGCACCTATACCCAAATTTTCTACCTTAGTTTTAACGGATAGCTCGATTTTTCCCGGTATAGCCGCTAACTCGGTAGCAATATTACTAAACTCCTGTTCGATGCTCTTTCCATTTCTCAGAATGAAAATACCTTTCAGGAAACAGTTCATCGCATACAGGCCGTATCCGGAGGGTTGGAAGTCAGCCGGAAAGTCTGTATCTGTCATGCCATCGAGACAACCGAGTATAACCTTTGATTTGCCGGCCAAAGACGTGGAGTTTACCCCGTCCAGTACAGAAATGCGCGGTTTGCCATCTTCCGAAGCGGTGAGATACAAAATACCCTGTCTGTTCGGATTCGTGAGGTTACCCATCTGAACCAGATCATCACCAACGGCCGGAGTTGTACCATTTGGAAAAACGGATTTAAGTATGAGAATCGAATCATCATTAACCGAGGCAACCGGAACCCAGTAGTATTTAACGTGTCCGGATGTGTAGACCTGACAACGTACCAAGTCATCAGCGACAAACATCATGTCGCCCTCTATACCTAAAACATAGTAAGCCGGATCGCCGGACGTTTCCGAAACGGACTTAACACGCCCGTTGGCGGATGAAATTACCAGACCGCCGTTAACCGCACGAACTTTCGAAATGATAAGTTCAAAAATGGTCATGGCCTTACGGACTACGGCATTATCTATTTCAAGGTTCCAATCTCCATTGATAGCCTTGTATAGCTTCATCCCTTCACCCATCAGTCCGGAAATGAATCTTTCTGAACTGATATAGTCCTTGACTATGGTTTGAAAAAGGGTTGCGACGTGCTCAACATTCAGATCGTATGTTTTTGCAAGTGCCTGAACGAGTAAATTTAAAGTATGCGTGTCACCTTTAGCCCAAATATCCGCGCCTGTTGAAATATTCCCTTCCGAATGGAGTGTGCCAACACTGGCCGATCCGGTTACTTCCAATGTAGCGGCCTTAACTTTCATCCGAGCAACTAAAGATTGCAATTCCGTGTCGCCACTTTCGTTGATAAATGTAAGCCCATCACCAACAAACAGCCCTTTCAGGAAAGTGATAGGCTCTTTAGCTATATCCGCTTTTACCTTGCTTAAATAAAGATCATCTATCTTCTTCAAAGCCTCTTTAATCGCTGCATCTATCTCCTTCAAAATGCGGAGCGAAGAAAGCGTATTATCATCGGTTAACTCTGTGGCGGTATCCGATGAAGCAATGATACGCGAACGAATCTCTAACAGCGTTCGGAGCGATGACAGTACGTTGCTATCGGTAAACGACTTTGTATCGGTAGCCTTTACAATGTCAATTGAAGCACCTCCACCGCCTCCGCCGTTAACAGTAACGCCGCCAGCCGTCCGGGTGATAACAGCCCCAGCCGGATAGTTCTTTGACCGGGGTTTCGCAGGAATGGATGTAGTTTTAATCTTTACGTCTTTCATGTCTCTATCATAATACACCGGAACTGCTCCATCTTATAATCGATACTTCCTCCGGCATTAATGAATATCTTATTAACCAGAGATTTGTCCGACAGTCTGGAAATAGGAGTTAAACCAATCGTTTCTTCTATTTCTTGTGTTAGCTTGATACGAGTAGTGCTATATCGATTGATTATACGCTGGATTAAATGCTCCTCCGGACGAATAGCCCTGTCAACCAGTACCGAATACAAATTATCACGAAGATAGTCCTCTCCTATCATCACTTTCGAATAGCATGCCCCATCATTGTTGTAACTGGATATTTTAAACTCGATTTCGTCTAATTCGTTAATGTAGTCTTCGTTAACGACATTTTCATAATAACGGTCTGTATTGTCGGTAGTCTTTTCGGCCTCGGTGCTCTTTCCATATTTAAAGGAAAAGTCTTTTAACAAGAATCCATTTATAAAAATAGCATTATGTATTTTAGATGCGTAAAGAGTAAATTCAAGCTCGCCATATAATAGGGTATCAATAGGGATTATTACGCCTGAAACACCTTTATATGGCATATATATTGTTTTTTGGTTCTCAATGGATACATAATCTAATCGGGCTTTGTTATTCTCTTCGGAGGCGGGAAGTCTAAAAAAATAATTGGGATTTGCAGACCATGCGAATGGGGCCAATCCGTTAGTACTGCCATAATATTTATTACCGATCCGTAATTGGCAAGCAGCCAACGGCATGTACGTGCCCCGGCTATTGTCCCAAGGAATCAAATCCATATCCGCTATCGTCTTATAGCTTCCAGATACAGCAAAGGCCCCTGATTCGTACACTGAGGACGCACCTTTAAAATCCATTATCTTTGTTAAGAGTTCCAGCCCGCCTATCATTGATAAGTCACCGACAGCACCCAAACACCTGGCTTGTATAACATTTGTAAACGAATAGTCTGAAATATCCGGCTTACCGTCCACTATTTTATAATTGCAGTACCTTTCCTGTATTCCTCCTATAAGTTTATGCGCATCATAAGCACGTAACTCTAAATCGTCATTGGTGATAACCGTATCGCCATCATACAGATACATGTTCCAGTTTTTCGGATAAAGAAACTGACGGTAACATTTTCTATCTTTATTCGTATTTAAACGTGACGAAAGAACTTTTGCATCTTCGTAACTCTCTTCCGGAAGTAAATTCCCAACCGGATAGTTACTGTCTTTTACTGTTACTTTATTATAACCGCCCAAAATATCGAGCGTATGATTATCGCCGCTAAAGCCAACTTTTTGGACGTTGATAGTAAATCCTCTCACGGTTGCATATGCGGAAAAGTCCAACGCATACTTATAGTAATCGCCTGCATGATCCACATCTACGAAGTAAAGATCACCCCTCCAATCCACACAAGTCCAATTGAGGAATTTGCATATCTCTTCAAGCACCTCTTTTAGTTTCATTGGCTTGTCATCTTCATCAAAGAAATTCTGTTCACTTATCATCATGTCCTTCAGAACATTTGTCCAAGCCGTATAATTCGATTTATCCTTTGCGTAAACATGTGGAATATATACGTTTGAATAACAGCCTCGAGATTCAGAGACACAACGGGTTAATAATTCCCATAAAGTTACAAACCCTCTTTCTGTCCCGTTTTTGGGTTTATAATCGATATACTCCAAAGCGGACATGGCGCTGACGCATTCAAGTTCCAATTCGAATATAGTACTGCTATAATCTTGTGTGTACAACTCCGGCTTGATAAAGCCACACCACGTTACCACGCCATCACGCTTAAATGTTACACGGTATTGCTGATAAGCTGTGGAAAACAAACTTTGCAAATAATCCGAACCTACTATCCGGATATTGGCCGTACTGAACCTGGACGGGACGTATAAGAAATCATCATCATCGATATCTACAGTAAATGGATTTCCAGCCCCCACTAATTCAGTAGGAGCCCCCACATACCCTTCTTTCTCTATTTCTATAATGCAAGATTTATTCCGGAGACTTGCAAAAGGAATCGTATAAATCAATCCGTAGCTCATAATGGTTTCTTTCCTTGTTTTTTTAATGTGTTATTTATGGAGAGCAGAATATCCGGTCCGAGCACCTTGGCTTTCCCAAATTCTATTTGGACCCTATTTGAACTCCCCAAATTACCAGAGTTGATAGCATCAAACAAATTAGATTGCTGGGTCATATTCAAAATCATTTCCCCTTTATTCAGACGCGCCAATCCTTTATCTCCAAAAGATGTGCCCCCTAAATAGATCCCCCCTGAATTAAATCCGGGAGCGCTAATTCTCGCTGCTTCTATCATAGCCATCATTGTCGCTATTTGTCCCGCCGCCAGAGCCGCCCCGACAAAAGGTATTCCCGCATAAGCCGCTGTACTCTTCGATGCCATTTCTGTAACAGCCGCCGCACTTTTCTTCTGACTATTTTCTAATTCCATTTTTGTCGCTACCTCATCTGCGGCTATTTTAACAACTGTTCCTGCAACCGTTCCTGCTGTACTTTTCTCAAGTCCTTGCTGTGCCTCCTTGGCGCCAGCCAACTTTTTAGCCAAAACTGATATATTCTCAATAGTACGAACTATAGACGTAAAAGAATCAATCGTATTTATCATTGCATTCCAAATGGCCATGATTTTCTCCCATCCCGTTGCATCTATATCATTCATCACATCACGAAGGCTCGTAAAGGCCGATACGACACGATCGGAGCTTGTAGCGATATCCTTGATCCCTGAGTAAAGCGATTCATCCAGCTCCTTAGTGAATTTTTTCACGTCTTCTTTTACTTTAGCTAATTTCAAAGCCTCCTCCAAAGTAGGGACATTGGCTATCGCATTTGACAGTTCATCCGAAAGTTCCTTACCTACTTTCTTTGCCTGTTCCTGTAATTCTTTTGCGTATTCCTTTGCTTTATCAAGATTCTCAGAGGCAACATCCACTTTTGATTTTTTATAATCAAAAGTGGTATCGCGTGATTTCATCTTCACGGATGGGATATGTGATATCGCCTGATCCAGCATGTCCTTGATAAAAGCATCAGCCCTCTCACCGATTCCTTTAATGCTTGCGGCAGACTTAGCGGCCTCAACCGATAGCCCCGCAAGATTTTCATTGAAAGCCTTTTGAGAGATAAGTCCTTTTGAAAGCAAGGTTTTATTTTCTTTAACCTTATCATTGTACTCCTTCTGCACCTTCTCCATCTCTGCGGCCGCCTCATCATATAAAGGATGATCAATAACATCCTGAAGCATTTTGAGATATTTGCTATTAAGTATCTCTTTGTCACCTGACGCTTTGGCCTCTATCAACATCTTCCTCCCGAGTTCATCGACAGCTTTATAATATTCCGACTCCGACATATTCTCGACTTCCCGGCGGGCATCCAATTCCCTTAAGGATTTAGCGTATTTCTCTTCGGCCTTTTGAAGTTCCGTCTTTTTAGAATCAGGTTCAGGAGGTGTAGAATCAGCCGTAGCCACAGAATTAGCAATCTCCTTGCCTAATCGACCTTTAGCGTCTTTTAGTATCTTGGCGTGTTCGATAAATGCATTCAAGTCATCTTTAAGCCCGTTTTCCCAGCCTAAAGCATCTTGGGTATGCACACCGTATTTCTTTTTAAATCTTTCCTCTTTTACTAAATCCCCGCGAGCCATCGCCCAGTCCGGAGCCATACTTCGTATCGTTTTGCCATTATATGATTTACCACCAATCTTTCCTAATTCATTTTCGCTATCAGCCACCTCTTTAGCAGCCAGTTCGGCTCTTGCTGCACTTTCTAATAATGATATACGCTTTTCAATAACTTTGTTAACGTCTTGATTAACACTCAATTCAGTCCCTAAAATCCCATTTATCTGGGCTAAAATTCTTTTCTTATCTGATAATGTGACATTGGTCTTATTGTATTCCTCTTGCAGAGCGCGAATCTTGATTACTTCAGGAGTTTTTGAGGGAACATCATTCATTCGTTTCTGATATTCATCGAATAACCCTTTTATACGCTTTGACTCCCGATAGGCATTATACAATTTAGCGACTACAGCCCCAATGACCGTCAATATAGCCGTAGGAGCCATGGATATCAGGGTTGCCCTAATCGACATGGCGGCCTTAGAGAACGCCATTTTAATGGAGGCAGAAGTTCTCTGTGCTTTCCACGCTATTTCATTGAATTTTTGGCCGGCATCTTTAGCCGCCCGGCGTGCAGCGGATTTAGCAGCCAACTCAGCCCGGGATATCGACAGAAGTATTTTATTCACCAACCGGCTTGTTACCATAACCATGATGGCGGCAACCGTATAGGTAATTACCGATCTTATATTGTCAGCCGCCACCTTTACCGCGTTCGTTAGCCAATCGATCAAGGCTTTATATTTGCTCTGTACTTCCGTTCCATTCACGAATTCAGTGAATGCATTCTTAAGCCGGTTCACGGAAGTTTCCAAATTATCCGTATCTACGTTGGGAATCATCTTGTCAAGAGCCTCAGCAAACTTAGGAAGAACATCTTTACTCATTAATTTGCCCTGCTTTAACAACTTGTCAAGCCCCCCTACCGATACCCCTGCGGCTTTTGCCATAGCTTGCAGAGCGATAGGTAGGCGCTCTCCCATTTGTAAACGAAGCTCCTCTGAACTAACCTTTCCCTTGGACATCATTTGAGATAATGCCAGAAAGACGCCGTTGCTATCTTCCGCACTCATCCCAAATGCGGTTACTGCACGGGACACAGACTCAAATATTTTCCGCTGATCCATCATAGACATGCCCGATATGGAAGCGGCAGCCGTAAACTTAGCGTAATTCCCGGTCAACGCGTTGATCTCAATACCATATTTCTTCGCCATGTCCAGCAAAAAACGCTGGTTATCGGCTAACTGGGCCATGCTACCGGATACATTCTTCAAAGCATTGGTAACCCGGCTGGTTTCCCTGGCAACATCGATCAGACGGGATACAAAGTTGCTCAACCCCAATCCACCGACACCCAGTGCCGCCGCAAAAGTTAAGACCTGCATCTGCATCACTCTTAGACCGTTTTTAACGGAATTCGTACCTCTCTTGAAGTTTTCAGTCAGGAGGTTTATCGCAATCGAAAATGATAATCTACCTGCCATACTATTTATTTATTAGTTTCTTACCCTCTTTCATAAACTGTTCGAAGCGGTCTATATCTTCATTTATTGCTCTTTCCGCTTCCCTGGCCGCCTCTACTTCCTCCCATGGGAATGTTATCAGGTCCATAGCCCCGTTTTTCATCTTCTTGGAATCAATATGCGGCAACATGGTAAAGAATGTCCATAACCGGCTGGCTTCCATCTCTTCTTTACGTTTACGTTCATAGGCTTCAATATACATGGGCAAATCACACAACTCCATTTCCTCCAATGCATATGTAGCATCCAGACCGGACATGATAAGCGTTGACACGATATTGCCTATCATCCCCGGAGTGGTATCGGAATTGATCTTATCTGTACCAGCTCGTTTATTTTGAAACTGGGCCAATACAGACATCCTATTTTCCAAAGACAATACCATCTCACGAACCAATTTCCGGTTGGATAGTGTCTTTTTAAAAACATCAAACGTATATACTTCTCCTTTAGCAACTATTGTGGAGGTATATAACAATGCGTTTACATCCTCTTTATCTGAATAGTCCATTAAAGAAAATGATTTACCCCTGAGTTGTTCCCAGCGGATAACAGCCTTTATTGTCAATCTTGCTTCCATCCAATTTATTAATTAAAAAGGCGGCCATCTACGGACCGCCTTCGATATTCATCATTATTGTATTTCTTATCC
>OISI01000456.1_pt1 | contig 12545 bp, 6 predicted proteins | sample 1586541 | NCBI WGS metagenome assembly OISI01 (sample SAMN02674792, study PRJEB24791) | human gut metagenome, SKBSTL006 | isolation source: stool | host: Homo sapiens | place: USA | reverse complement strand
CGCTCTTCCGATCTCGGCTCCCCCTGAAAGAGCAAAGATACCAACTGCGGTTCAACTATCTCGGCTACAAGGAGACGATATTGACCTTATATCCGACAAAAGAATCTTTCGTACGTTTGGGAGATATCCGGTTGGATAAACAGGTGGAGCAGCTTCAGGAAGTGACGGTACTGGGGTCCAATGAAATAAAGATGGAAGACAAGACGATGTATTATCTTACCCGCGCCCAGTTGCGCCATGCCTATAATGGTTACAATACGGTAGAAATGTTAATGATTCCCGGAGTTACTGCGAATAGCTCCTCTATCTCATATTTTGGCAAGAATGTGTTATTGTGCATTGACGGCCGTGAAGCTACGTCGGGCGAAGTGCAGAATTTGAATCCTAATGATATCAAGCGGATTGATTTTTATTCGCAAAGCCGTCCCGATTATCCGGAAGCGGATGTGATATTTGATTATATATTGAAAGAGAGGGATTATGCAGGTTCGGTGGCATTGAACGCCAATCACCAATTAAACCGCCTCACAGGCAACGGGCGAGGAACGATTCAGTTCTTTGAAGGCAAATCAGAGTGGACAGTTTCGGTGGCGGACAACTATAATCACTTCAAATCCCATCCGGAAAGTGTATTGGAGACCACCTATCTATTCCCGAACGAAGCTATTGTCAGAACAGACAAGCAACTGCCTTCGTCGAACAACAACAACGACCTACAGGCGTACATGAACTACATCTTCAAAGATAAAAAACAAATATTTTACAGTTCGCTCCGAATGAATAGAAAGAGTAGCGACATCGATAATTGGGTCAGCCAGCAATATAGTAATAATCCCCTACTCCTGACTAAACAGGAAAGGAGAAATTCTACAAGCTTAAATCCGGCGCTCCAACTTAATTATATACGTGACTTGCCTCGCAGACAGAAAATAAAGTTATGTCTTTATGGAAGTCACGGAGATAACCGGTAGGACCGTTGGTATGAGCAACGAGAGGGAGAAACAGCTGTTTCCGCCTATCGCAACGGAACGGATGAAAAAAGTTGGTATGGAAATGTAGACGTAAACTATTCAAAAACATTCAAGAACAATTCCGCATTAACGCTGGCAGTTTATCAGAATTATACTCATACGGATGATTTGAACACGATGCAGGGGGAAGTGTCCGACCACTTTTTAAAGCAAAGTAACACAAGACTATCTGTCTTGTATAATTATAAAATAAAAAAGCGGTTCAATCTTCAACTTAAAGTGGCAGAAGAAGTGTCTTATACCAAAACGAATGGAAATAGTGTGACTACTACTGCGTTCGTTCCCTTCCTGAAGTTATCTTACGATTACAAGAAGCACTCTCTGCAGCTGACCGGAACGGTAAGGAGTGGAGAACCCAGCCTTTCTGACCGTACCGGATATGAATATCGAATGAATGAATATGAACTATTCGTAGGAAATCCGGAACTGAAAAATTACTTGAGATATAATGGCACATTGAGGTATAATTGGAACGTCAGCAAACGTTGGACTTTTATTATCTATTCGTCATTTGAAGCTCTTTCTAACCAAGACTATTCTCTCCATCGCTATGACTCCGACAGAAATACATTCGTTTTCCAATCTTTTAATGGAGGAAGTTGCCTGTGGTCGCACAGTGAGGTCGTTTTAGACTATGCCATTATTCCGCAAAAATTATTCTTCAGAGCCTTGGGTATTTACGATCATACAAACATAGATGTAGGAGAAAAAAAGTCTTATAATAGCTTTTTCTGGCCTTGTAGCATTTATTGGAGAAATAAGGGATGGTATGTTTATTTAGGCTATATGTCCCCTTCAAAAAGTATGAGTTTCAACGGCGACATCTATCATAACCCTCACAGGTTGGATTTTAACGTGCAATATAGCATTAATAACTTACATATTTCTCTCAATGTCAGTAATCCATACAAAGCAAAACATAAGCATTACATTACGCAAGCGGAATATATACAGAGAAGTATTTCCCGTACGCCTCGTATAGATGACTATATCATTGGTCTGTCATTGAATTATCGATTCACTTTCGGAAAGAAGAAGCATCAGTTTGATAACTCTTCCATAAAAGATGTGAATCAGTCGACGATATCGAAAGAGTAAAAGAGGCTACAAAAACAAAATTTCGGCAAAAAGTGCGTATTTCTATACTTTAGAGAGTTTTTCCGGTAAATTTTCGACCTTTTTTCGTTAGATGAAACCTACTTTTGCTGCGTCGATAGCCCGATAATCCGGCTATGAAAACATAACATTATTATTAATTAATTTCTAAGATTATGAAAACAGAATCTTTATTTCTAAAAAGATGTTTTTGGATGTTATTCTCTATTTTGGGAATAATGTTGGGCGTTTCCTGCTCGGACAGTGATGATGAGATGGGTGATGAAGGTGATGGCGGAACAACCGCAACGACTCCTTTCAAATCAGTGCAGGTGGAAGCTGACGGAGAAAAAGTACAGGGTGCTGTAGACGGTACTACGATTACGTTTGCTTTTGACCAGGCCGAGAATTTTTCTGGTTGTAAACTGACAGTTGAAGTAAATACCGGTTATCAGCTCACCTATCCTACAGATGTGAATAGTTATGATATGACGGATGATCCTGACTTATATTTTAAGGGACCGGACGGGAAAACGGTGAAATATAAGGTAATAGTAACTTCCAATGCGTTACCGATTGTTGACTCTTCCAAAATTACGGTAGATGGCGGATATAAACTGACAGTAAACAATGCGACAAAAGAGCTTGTGATCACTTATGACCGGAATATGGATAGAAGCAACGTCAAACTGAACTTTGCAGAGGGCGCATTAATGGCGGGCGCTACGGTTGAGACTGTCGTATTCGACCTTTCTGATGAACCGGCTACAGTAAATATTAAAGTGGCAGGCAGCAACCGTCCCTATACATTGAGGATTGATTATTCGGCTATTATGACTCCGGCAAAAGATTTGGGATTTGTCGACATCACAGATGCAACCGTGAAGGAGAAATATCCTTATATCACAATCATGAGAGCGACGCTGCTGAATAATGTGATTAAACAGAAACCTACCAAGAAACCGAATCCCGACTGGTGGAACCCTAATGAGGATTATCCGGGAATGACGCAGACGGAAGCGATGGCGGTATTGGGAGATCTGAAAGATCCTGCAACTTATCCGGGACTTGAAAACTATGAGAATGTGAATCTTACAGTACTTACGATGGATGCTGCTAAAGTAAAAGGTAGAATGGAAATAGACGATCAGAATAGTCTCACATTGTCTGAGGTGAAAGGATTGGTGACTGTGACCGGTCGTGCTATCGGCTCTAAAGGTAGTCAGGGCGGAAGAGGTATTCTGTATGGCAATAATAAGGTATATTCTTGGCAATTGCCTTGGATAGAGAAACAGCCGGAGAATATTCAGTTTGGTTGGCATTTCGGATTTACGGCAGAAGGTAAGCTCTTGTGTGATATAGCCACTATGAATACGGGTGGAAGCAAAACAAAATTGCATAAGGTTAAATTCTATGAGGCTAATACCAGCGAAGATTTGGGAGAAGTTTATGCAGAACCTTATAACTTTCCAAATGTGTTGACTTACGATTGTCATAACTATTTGAGCGGTGACTGGAATGTAGTATCTGCAGCTTACGGTTATCCTTGCTTTGCCAAAGACGGACAGGCGCTCACTTACAAGCAGGTATTGGGCAACAATGGATTCAGTGATAGTATGGGTGATAATGTGTATGGTCAGTTTATCATGATAGGAAAAACTTTCGATGGTAAGGTAGCTATTGCAATTGTGAGTAAAGAAAATGAGGGTGATTCGGAACTGACGCCTTTGCAGGCTGCATACGTACTTAATAAGATGGGCTGGAAAGACATTATGTGTGTAGGCGTAACCGACTGGCAGAGTGGTTCATGGAAACCAGGGCTTATGGTGGACGGTAAGCTGGTTGCAGGACAGGATACAGACGGCTCTGTATTTGTTATGGCATTTGACGCAAAATAATTAATACTAAATAGAGAACATTATGAAAAAACACAAGTATCTGTTTGTTGCATGCCTGTCATTGTTTCCTGTAATGGCAGTGGCTGGAAACGATACTCTGCATGAGATCATGGAAGTCCCATCAGCAACAAATATCAACAAGAACAGGCTCTACAAAGGGAAAGTGGTGGACGACAGGACGTCCGAGCCTTTGGTAGGAGCTACTGTTAAAGTGAAAGGTTCTACTATCGGGACGATTACGGACATAGATGGTAATTTTGCATTGGATATTCCGGATAATATCTCTCCCATAGTGTTCGAAGTTTCATATATGGGGTACGCTTCGAAAGAAGCGGCCCCTGCTAAAACAACCGGATTCACTATCCGATTGGCGGAAGATTCTCAAACCTTGGAGGAAGTACAGATCATTGCTTACGGTAAACAAAGTAAGATGTCCGTTACTGCGGCTATTTCTTCCATTGACACGAAAGAGCTGTTGAAATCTCCCAGTGGCAGTGTAGCAAATGCGCTTTCGGGAGCTGTCACCGGACTTTCATCCATACAGCCGTCCGGTCAGCCGGGAGCGGAGAATCCTTCCATATATATACGTGGCACGGGGTCCTTGTCGGACGAACTTTCCAAACCGTTGATTCTGGTGGACGGGGTGGAGCGTTCTTTCTTTCAGATGGACTCGCACGAAATAGAAAGTATTACGGTTTTGAAGGACGCGGCTTCCACGGCTGTATTCGGTGTGCGTGGAGCGAATGGTGTTGTGTTGGTCACTACGCGTCGCGGTGTATCCGGAAAACCGGTGATTTCATTGAATTCTTCATTCGGATTGACCCAGGCTCTGCGTAACCTGAAAGGGGTGGACAGTTATACGTATGCTACCTTATATAATGAAGCGCAACTAAGTGACAATCCCTCGTTGACGGAATCTCAATTGGGCTTCTCGCCATTTGTGATAGATATGTTCAGAACGAATGAAGATCCTATTATGTTTCCCAATGTTGACTGGAACGATTATCTTTTCAAGAACCTTGCTTGGCAGACACAGCATAACCTGACGTTGTCGGGTGGCGGTGAGCGTTTCCGTTATTTTGTCTCTTTGGGATATCTGTTGCAAGACGGTATGTTGAAGCAGTTGGGAGAGTCTTATGACCCTAACTATCAATACAAGCGTTTCAATTATCGTTCGAATGTGGATATTGATATTACAAAATCTACTTTGTTGAAAGTGAATATCGGCGGACATGTCGGTGCAAAAAGAGAACCTCGGACGGATGAATTGTGGAGAAAAGTACTGTGGTCAACTCCTTTCTCCAGCCCCGGGATAGTGGATGGAAAACTAATTTCCAATATCTATTCCAATAGATATATTTCTATCGGTGAACGTTCGTGTCCGTTGGACTATTATTACAATTATGGATATAATGTGGATACGGACAATGTATTGAATCTAGACTTGGCTCTTGAGCAGAAACTGGATTTTATAACTCCGGGATTGAGCATGAATATAAAAGGTGCTTATAACACAAACTATAATGTGAAAGCTTCTCGGACGCCTTCGGGAGCGGACAGCATGTGTACACCGATTTATCTGGGTTCGATAGAAACACCGGGAATGGACTTTTGGGATCCGCGTTTCGACCGTACCATTGTATATCAGACGGATGGAGTCAGCGGACTGCACGAACAGATGAGTTACGGTGAAGAGGTTGGCAGGGGACGTAACTGGTACGGAGAGTTCAGCCTGAACTACAGCCGTTCATTCGGTGACCATGATGTATCGGCATTGTTCTTGTACAACCAGTCTAAAAAATATTATCCGGAAACGAAAATAGACGGAAAAGTGTTTTATATGGATATACCGACAGCCTATGTAGGGTATGTGGGACGTATGACGTATGCATACAAGAAGCGATATATGGTGGACTTGAATGCAGGATATAACGGTTCGGAAAATTTTGCACCGGATAAGCGCTTCGGTTTTTTCCCAGCGGTTTCTGCCGGTTGGATTCTCTCGGAGGAGAAATTCATGAAGAAACAGAAAGTTATTGATTTCCTGAAACTGCGTGCTTCTTATGGTATCGTAGGTAATGATAAAATGGAAAATGCCCGTTTCCTTTATATGGCAGGTGCATGGAGCGGTTATAATACAGTAGCAAAAGGACAGGGCAGTTGGCAGTTCGGAAAAGACGGCGGTACGGGATTGCTTCCGGACGCGAAAGAAAATACGATGGGTAATCCGGATGTGACTTGGGAAAAGGTGGCAAAACAGAATTATGGTATTGACCTCAAAATGTTTGATTCCCGTTTGAGTCTGACTGCCGATGTTTTCTTTGAAAAAAGAAAGGATATATTGTCTACCCGCAACACGTTGCCGGCCATTACCGATATCAATCTGCCTAAAATCAACTTGGGTAAGGTAAACAACCACGGCTATGAATTGTCGCTCGGGTGGAACGACCGGGCGGGCAAGGTGGACTATTGGCTGAAAGCGAATGTCTCTTATGCGAAAAACAAGATTATTTATATGGACGAGGTAGTGCCCAACGAGCCTTATATGGCTGAAACGGGACGGAGCACCGGTTTGACTTACGGATATATCTTCGACCGTTTTTTACAAAAAGATGACTTCGATGCGGATGGCAACCTGAAAAAGGATGAGAACGGCCGGCAGATTCTGCCGCAAATGGCATTGGGCACTCCCCGCCCGGGAGATGCTTTGTTCAAAGACTTGAATGGAGACGGTGTGATAAACGGTGATGATAAAACCCGCTTCGGATATGCCGAACGTCCGGATTATGTATTCGGTTTTCTAGGCGGTCTTAAATGGAAGAACTTTGAATTCTCGATGCAGTGGACAGCAGCAATGAATGCATCCAGAATACTGGACGGTGAATACCGGAATGCGTTCGGCAGTACGAACAGCCGTATGTTGCTCAAATTTCTTGCAGACGGGCGATGGACGGAAGAGAATCCGAATTCACGCTTTCCACGGTTGACGTTCATGAATAAGTCGCATTATCTGCAAACTTCTGACTTGTGGCTGATGAACGGTTCTTATCTTCGTCTAAAAACCGCGGAGATTTCCTATACACTTCCCCAGAAGGATTTCCTGAAGAAAGTGGGGATTGAATCAGTCCGGTTCTATTGTAACGGTTACAACTTGTTGACTTTGTTCTCCGATTTGAATGATATAGATATTGACCCGGAAGGAGTCACTGACGGAGGAAATAATAACTATCCGAATATACGGATTTACAATTTTGGAGTCAATATTTCATTTTAAAACGATAGAGTATGAAAAAGGTTATTATATATTTTTCGGTGATGGCTGCCAGTTGTATGTTGGGCTCTTGCAGTGATTTGGCTTTCGGTGATGCTTTTCTGGAGAAAGCGCCGGGAGTGGATGTGACGATTGACACTATATTTTCTTCAAAACTTTATGCAGACCGGGCGTTGAACTCAGCCTATGCAACACTCCGCACGGGGTTGACCGTACATGCAAATGACGGAAATTTTGAACATCAGCAGGCAGGAAACAAGCTGGGTTGGGACAATTTGGACGCATTGACGGATATCATGAATTCACATTGTAATTGGGGAGGTGTTTATCCGACTTATTATAACGGGTCGTATAGTTCGGAGACAGAGAATACGGCCTCAAGTACGAAAATGGGATTCTATCCCAACCAGGATGTGACATGGAGGGGGATTCGTAAAGCATATCTGTATATTGAGAATGTAGACCGGGTTCCTGATATGACCGAAGCAGAAAAGAATGTACGTAAAGGGGAGGCGCAGATGATTATTGCTTGTCAGTATCATGAATTGCTACGTCATTTTGGAGGAGTTCCTCTGCTTTATTCTTCTATAGACGCATCTAATAGCTTGGAAGTGGACTTTTCAAGAAAGACATTCGAGAAAACAGTCGAATTTATTATAAACTTATGTGACGATGCAGCTAATAAATTGCCATGGCGGGTAGCTGCCGTAGATGACGGGCGTTTTACCAAAGCTGCTGCATTGGGATTGAAGGTCAGGGTGCTTTTGCTGGCAGCCAGTCCGCTTTTTAATGCGAATCAACCTTATTTGGAGGCTTGTAGCCCCGTAGCAGGCAATGTCGGCAAGATACCGGCGGAGGATATCGACAAGATGGTGTGGTATGGCAATTATGAGCGGAAACGGTGGAAGAGAGTGGTAACGGCTTGTGAAGAGTTCTTTGCAGAGAATGCCAGGAACGGGAATGTATACCAGTTGGTACAACCGGAGACGCGGGATGCGGAGGGATATCGGAAGGCTTTCTCCGGATGTTATGCCGATCGTTATAACAGTGAGATTCTGATAGCTACTTTCCGTAATCTTAGAACTTTCGGGGATTCTTATCACCGGATGTATTTCGGTCCTTCCAGTGATACGAACGGAAATGCGGGACGAGGATATGGCGGAGGTGCGGTTACGCTGGATTATGTAGATATGTTTACTTCTGCCACTGGAGAAAAAACTTCTTATGAAGAGTGGATAGAAAAAAACGGTTCAATAGGTACGATAGATAATAATCCGTTTACAGACCGTGATCCCCGTCTGTATGAAACGGTCATGATTGTGGGGGATCATTTTCAAAGTCGTCCGGCGGAAATGTGGATTGGCGGTCTGGAAAGAGGTTCGGAAACAGACGGGGGACGTGCGCCTTCGGGATTTTGTATACGTAAGTTCTTGTGGGATTACAATCAATCCACTTTCCATGACCGCCCTGCCAATTATGCTTATTTGAGAATGGCGGAGATTCATCTGGCCTATGCGGAAGCGCTGAACGAGACGGGACAGAAAGACAAAGCGTATAAAGAGCTTGACAAAGTCCGCAACCGTGTAGGGCTTCCCGACATGAGTGACGCGCTGCTGCATCGTTTGCAGAGTGGAAAGTCGTTGCCCGTCTATAACGAATGTGCTTTGGAAGGTGATGCGGAGTTGCGTGAGGAAATCCTGGATGAGCGTGCCCGTGAACTGGCTTTTGAGGAGGTGAGATGGTTTGATATTGCCCGTTGGAAACGTGCCGATGTGTTTAAAAAGACCTTGCATGGAGTGAATGTGACGATTAAGAGCGGTTCGGTTGCCGAAGGTAACCTGCAACTGAACTTTGAGCAACCGAAAGTGGAATCTGTATCAAGATTCTGGCAAAAGAATTTTAGTCCGAAATGGTATATGAGCGCATTCCCTTCTGATGAGATTAATAAGGGATATGGTCTTTTGCAGAATCCGGGATGGTAAAAAACGAGTGGTTAAATCAAAATGAAAACAATGATGAAAAGATTTATAATAGGGGCAATGCTGATTCTCGGACTATGTTCGTGGGTGAAGGCACAGAAAATAGATGTTCGCATTCGTGTGGTGGATGAGTGGAACCGTCCGTTGCAGGGAGTGATGATGCGCATCGGAGGGAATGATGACGAGTCGTTCCTTTCGGACAAAGACGGTATGATTGAATGCCGGGCTGACAAAGGTGCGGAACTGAATTTTGAAAAGTATAACCAGTTGCAACGTAAACTGAAAGTGACAGGGGAGGTGATGACGGTGAAGCTGGACAAGGACAACCGTCTCTTCGAACTGGGATATGACCAGCGTGTGACGAAAGAGAATACGACAGCGGCAATTGACGGGGTGTCGGCCGATGAAATGAAACTTTCCGGAGAAATCAATCCGCTGAATACATTGTACGGGCTGATTCCGGGGTTGGGAGTATATCACAATGGTTCGCTTCCGTATAATTCTACCCCTGATATTTACGTACGTGGAATGGCTTCCAATCAAGGAAACAAGGTATTAGTGCTGGTGGATGGCGTGGAAAGAGAGATTGGCAGCCTGAATGTGGATGAGATAGAAAGCGTAACCGTATTGAAGGATGCTGCTTCACTGGCTTTGTATGGCAACCGTGGTACGGACGGGGTGATCTGCGTCACTACCAAGAGGGGAGGAAATAACAAGATGCGCACGCATGTCGGTTATAATTTTACGGTACAGACTCCTTTCCGTATTCCTGGAATGGCGGATGCCGTATCTTATGCGAACGCCGTGAATGAAGCGTTGGGATATGACGGGCTTGCTCCCCGTTATACGCAGGCTGACATACAGGCACTACAGAACGGGACTTCTCCTCTGGCTATAGTGGACTGGAAGAATCAGATTTTACGTAAGACGGCTTTTAATCATGACTTGAATCTCTCGTTTGATGGTGCTAACGAGCGGATGCGCTATTATGTATTTGCCAATTATACGAGCAACCGCGGATTCTTTAATAACACAGATTTGAATGACGGATATTCTACACAGGTGGAGATGTATGCCTTGAAGCTGCGTACGAATCTTGAAGCGAACATTTCTCCGACTACGATGGCGCGCATGAATCTTATGGGACGCTTGATGCAGTATCAGCAACCGACGGGCGGTACTTCCCTTGCGAATGTCTATAATACTCCAGTGATAGCCGCGCCTATATATGACCGTAACGGAGTATGGGCAAAGAACCAGATGTTCACGAATCCGCTTGCAGTACAGGCAGCTAACGGATACGGGCAGGTTTTGCAGCGTACATTGTTTGCGGATTTGACGATAGAGCAGGATTTGTCGATGATTACTCCGGGACTTTCCGCACAAGTGAGGGTGACCTATGATAACTCGGCGGATATAGCGGACTTCAGAACCAAGAGTTATGCCTATTCTATTGCCACTCCTGTGCGTGATGCTGCCGGGAATATTTCGGATTTGTCGTATTCCCGATATGGTAATGATACGGAAATGAGTTTTGCCAGTGGTTTGCAGGCACAGGTGATGCGTACTTATATCTGGGGAAAAGTGAATTATGAGAGAGATTTCGGAAAACACCATTTGGATGTAGCGGGTATTTATTCGCAAGGACGGCGGAAGTATCTCGGTGCCAACGGTACGAATGCATTCCGTGATTATATGGCTCATCTCTCTTATAATTATGACAACCGTTATCTGGCAGATGTGGTATGCTCTTATTCGGGAAGTTTGAAAATGCCGGTGGGTGACAAGTATCGTGTTTATCCGGCTGTATCCGTAGCATGGATTGCTTCCAATGAAGAGTTTATGCATCGTTTCTCCGTGTTGGATTATTTGAAACTGCGTGCTTCATTCGGTGTCACCGGCAATGATTCCCGTCTGTTCTATGATATGGACAAACAGTTCAATGGTCCCGGACAGGAATATATTTGGTACTGATATACATATCTACACTGGAAAATCATAGAAAAGGCTGGAGTCGGGAAATCCCCGAACCAGTCTTTTCTATTTATTTAACTATTCTCTTTCCTTTATTGTCAAAACAAAAGCCGAAAACATACTTGTATCGGCTTTTGTTATTGCCATGTTGTTGAAATATTGTGCAGAAAGATTTCGATTATATTAGCATGACAACTATATAACGTATCTTTCCATACCATCTTCACATCATTTAACTCAAATCCGACTTACTCCGCCTTCTACTTTTTCGTTATACGCACAGGAGATTATCAGATTTTTATCAAGATTTTCTCCGTGAACTCATTGTTGAACAAATCAATCTTTGTAAATTGTAACATCATTAAAAGTTTGGAGGACAGCCTTATGAAAGACCCGTTTGAACTTAATGCTAAATCAATCATGGCTCTTTATGAACTCTTTCCTACGGAAGAAGCCTGTATTAAACATCTTGAAGCCATTAATTGGCATGGAAAACCTGTTTCACCATTTGACAAGACCTCTAAAGTTTATAAATTGAAAAGTGGCAAATATCGCTGTAAGAATACAGGTAAGAACTTTACCGTTCGTACAGGTACGATGTTTGAAAAGACAAAGATAAGTTTGCGTAAATGGTTTATCGCCATTTGGCTTGTCACCAATCACAAAACAGGTCTTTCTTCCTATCAACTCGCAAATGATATAGAAGTAACGCAAAAGACAGCATGGTATATGTTGCATAAAATACGTCATGCAATGCGCCTCGCCAATGAGAACTTCTTAGAAGAAACTGTTGAAATAGACGAAACTCTTGTTGGCGGAAGAAACGGAAATCGTCATTGGGATAAGAAAGTACCTCATTCACAAGGACGCTCCCACAAGGACAAAGCACCTGTCGTTGGAATGATACAACGGGAAAATCTGATGAATGCACGGGTAACACCTGATACAAAATCCGATACCCTGTCTGCATTCATTAAAGAATACATACACCCCGATGCAATCATATATACAGATGAGAATGATGCCTACAATCAAATAGGCTTTACTTATACCCGTTTCTACGTTGACCACAGTAAGAAACTATACAGCTATGAACATATAACAACCAACAGAATAGAGGGAGCTTGGACGCATTTCAAGCGTATGGTCAAAGGTACATACAGAACTCTGCTCAAAAAGTATTTGCAGAAATACGTTGATGAGTTTGTGTATAGATACAATTTGAGAGACGTCAGCAATTCAGACCGATTTAACTGCTTCCTCTGTTGCGCTGACACACGTTATACTTACAAACAAA
>OISI01000442.1_pt1 | contig 12788 bp, 6 predicted proteins | sample 1586541 | NCBI WGS metagenome assembly OISI01 (sample SAMN02674792, study PRJEB24791) | human gut metagenome, SKBSTL006 | isolation source: stool | host: Homo sapiens | place: USA | reverse complement strand
TTTCCCTACACGACGCTCTTCCGATCTGTAATATTTAGTTATGACCATTGCTGGCCTGTGGGTCCAAGTGGTCAACCAAGAACTAAAAATGTAGATGTGTTAGAAGCTACAGTAGAAAATATTGACAGACAAAGACAAAACACTTTGTCAGAATACAGATTACATGGTAGATCAGCTAGACCATTAAGATTGTATGAAGGTAATGCTATTCATTTATATACAGATGGCAATTACAATTTAAGAAATTATATTCTCACATACTTGAGAACTCCCAAAAGGATTAGTCTAACTGATGCACCATTTGATGAGTACACAGATATGCCAGCTGCAACTCATAATGAGATAGTTAAGTTAGCGGTAGAGTTGTATTTGGAAAATAAGGCTAATCCAAGATATCAATCGTATATGAACGAAGTTAGTACAATGGAATGATTATACGAAATAGTTTAGTTTGACGAGGAAAGGCTGAAATAAGCTGAGTAGAAAAACTAATAAAATGTTAAGCTAGACGTCTAATTAAAGTTTAACAAAAATAAAAATAAAAATTATGCTTAATCATGTGAATACGGTACTTATTGGTACTGATGCACCTGCATCTTATACGACAGTAGATGCATTGACAGAAGGTCAGATTGCATTATTTGATCAAAATAGAGCAATTGTAAAAGATGCAAATGGAGCAAAAGCTGCTAGTTCATTATACATCGGTGTTTGCGAAGGTAAAGAAGATGTTTATAATGTAAAAGGTGAAAAGTCTACAAAATCAATTATTCGTTTTTCAATGCCGATCATGAAGGGTTCTAAACCCAACATGGTATTTAGTGAATATGTAGCTGCAGCTGAGGACAAAATTGTAATTACTGCTACTGATGTTGCTCCAGAAGTTGGACATCGTTATGTATTACGTTTAGTATACACTGACATTTATGAAGCACCAGGACAATTTACTCATACTTATGAAGTTATTGCAAAGAGTACAAGTGCAACTGATTTGATCACAGCTTTTAAGAATAAGATCAACAAACACAAAGAAGCTAGAGTAGTAGCAACTAGTTCAGCTGCTATACTTACTTTGAATGCAAAAGAAATGCCGTATAATGAAGGTATTATGTTGGATTCAAACTATTCTCAGGTTTCTGTAGAAGCGTTTATGTGTAAAACTATTCCTTCTGGTTTGTTGAGCAATGTAATGTATCCTATTGCTAATTTGACAATTGCTAAAACTCAAGGTACTCCTGGTAAAGGTAATCCGAAGATTGTTCGTGATCGTGAAAATGCAGCTCTTGGTTATAGAGGTATTACTCATCGTGCAAACGGTATCTATCCGTACATTGCTCCTGAATTGAAAGCTGATTTAAGTGCTACTTACGATACATTGTCTATCGAATGGGATAACAAATATCTTAGTGATGATAATCAATACATCAAAACAACTCCATTAGCTTGTGAATTGTATGTAAATGCTGGTGAACTTGAAGACTCTGCATTTATGACAGCTTTAAAAGCTTTTGTAGAAGTTGCTTAATCAAAAAATATAATTCAAACCAAAAAGGGGATTGGGAGTAATATCCCTTTCCCCTTTTATTTTATATACGATTGATATGGAAATGAATGAATCATTGTATTATGCAGAAATAAAACTGCTAACTACGTATTGCCACAACTGCCTAGATAACAAAATGAAGGATAAAATAATGATGTTTCTGTTTAAGAAAACGCTTTATGATAATGCTACTACTCTAGGATTAACTGAAGATGCTGAGCAATATTACGATGAGATGTTGAGCTTGTTAGATATGACTACGTGTAATTGTAACATTAATACTAAAACTTGTGAAAATGGATACTGTCAATTATGTAAATAAAGTAGGAAAATTAGTAAATGATTCTACTAAATATAATGTGAAATTGGATAGAGTGTCTATTGAAAACTTAGTATTAATCTCTCATTTTGATGAGCTTGTGAAACAAGTAAATGCAGATAAAAAATTAACATCAGAAGAAAAGACAAAAGTTCTAAAGAAGCTTAATAATTATATAAATTGTCTTAAAAAGAAAATTAATTTTTATCCTGAGAAAAATATTAAACCTGACTGTATTTTAACAGAGACAGAGAAATACATAATCCAAGAGTAATATGAATAAAAAGATATCACAATTTGAACTAACAACTAAACTGCAAGAGCAAGACCTCATTACCCTTGTACAAGATGGTAGTAATAAAAATATTACTAGTGGAAGTTTTACTACATCACTATCAGGTACATTTGCTACTAATGAGAGAGTAGATGCTGTAGAAGAAGATGTTGAGATACTAGATACTAAAGTAAATGATAATTATAAAGATCTTAGTAATAAGATAGTAGAAGGAGATACTAGTGTAACTACTAATCTTAATAGTGCTATTACTAGTTACTATGATGTATTGAATAATAAGATCATTACTTTAGATACTAAGCATGACACCGATATGTCAGAGATTGGTGGTACTATGCAAGAGTGGATAGATGATATTGATAATAGATCTACATTACAACAATTACAGGATGCTCTCAATAGACTCACGGTAGCTGAGAATACTATTACAGCATTATCTGAACTTATTGCAAATGGTGGAGGTAGTGGATCTGCTCCAGGCTATCATACCCAAAGTACTGCTACAATATTTCCTTTATCTGGTTATTATAAAGCGAATGATGCATCTCCGTTGGCTACATCTGATACATTAAATCAAGCATTGTCTAAACTTGAAAATCAAGTAGAAGCAGTGGCTAGTAGTTCTGGTTCTTTACCTGTAATCAAGTATGGAGAAAGTACACCTCCTGCAGATAACTTCTTATATACTTCTTTAAAGACTGCAGAAGATTATTTAAATAAGCATGGAGATACTGCGGATGGTAAAATAACAATGTTACAAGGTTTACAAGCAGGAAACACATTTCGTTCTGGTTGGGACGGTGTTGGAGCTAGTTTATATCCATTAGGGTCTAAATGGAATATGGAATTAGACAATCTGTTTGTTAGAGGTAACATGACAATAAATGAACTTACGGTAAATGAGATTAAAGCCGTAGGTGGTGACATTCTAGTTACTGTAGCAGATATGAAATGCATCGAAGTAGAGGAGTTAGCAGATTCTTATAAATGCTACTTTGATGATCAAGAAGGTACTAAGTATAATCAATTTATAGTTAATGACTTAGCAATATGCCAAAAATTTGATGGTAAAAATGTTAAAAGATATTGGCGTAAAGTAAATGCTACTGGTAGTAATTATATTACGTTATCTAAAGACGTATGCGAGCCAGGTAGTGGTAAACCAGAAGCAGATGATGAAATATTACAATTAGGTCATATGTACGAATCTGATCCAGATTACAATTTACAAATGGATGAGAGACGTAATGCAATTTTTATTAGTGCTAAAGGTGATAATGCTCCTAGAATCTCTTACTATAAAAACATTGATACTTTCTCTCTGGCTGATGAAGATGGCGTGGTAAGAGAAAGAGTTGTAATTGGTGGTGATCAAACTAAATTTGTAGGTACAATTTATCAAACTTCTGACACAGGAATCGTTAGAGTACCTGTGTATAGAGGTAATTGGGTTTCTGGTAACACTTACTATTATTATGATCAAGTAAGTCATAAAGGTAGTTTGTGGATTTGTATGGACCCTAATGGTACTAAAGATGAACCAAATGAGAATGATGATCAATGGCAAAAACAAGTTTCAAAAGGTGAAGATGGTAAATCAGGAGATGACAAAGCTAAATGGGTAGAAATTGTAGGTGATAGATTGTTCTTATTTGATACTCCGGATTTCTCAGGAACTCCTACTCCAAGAACTATTCATTTAACTGCGAATGTATATGGAATGGAAAATCCTACATACGAATGGAAAATGCTTAATGCAGAAGGAACCAAATTGTCTACACAAAGTTCTATAGACTTTCCATATACATCAATGCCTGCAGATTCTCGTACATTGAGTATTCGTTGTACTGTTACAAATTCTGATGGAACTACGTACTATGATGATACTCAATTAGCTAAATTATCAAATGGTGCAGAAGGTCTTGATGCATATTATATTGACTTAAGCAACGGTACTGTTGCAGTACCATTTGATGCAGATGGAGTTACACCATTAGTAGATCTGTCTACTATTACTACAGACGTTTATGCATATCATGGTATTAATCCAATCTCTATTAAAAGTATAACATATTCTACTACTTCTGGTGGAGCTACTGTAAGTGTAACTGGTTCTAAGGTAACCCTTACTTCAATAAGTCAGAAACAAGCTAGTATAGACTTAAATGTAACATTAGAAGATGGAGTATCTATAGTTAAGACATGGTATGTTAATAAAGTAGCCAATGGTGAAAATGGTTTTAATGGAGAAGATGCAGCATATGTATATATGTCTGGAGAACAATTCTTTCACTATAAAACAGGTAAAACCATTCCTGAAAACACTACAATTACTCTTACTGCAGATTCATTCAATATAATTAATCCATCTTATAAATGGTATTGGGCAATAGCAGGTACGTATGATTGGCAATTACTAGCTAATGAAACAAATAGTACATTAGTAGTTAGTTATAATGGTATCTATTTTACTAGCACAAAAAAAGATGAAATTAGTTTTAAATGTGTAGTATCAGGAGCAGGAGCAGAGTTTTCAGATTTCATGACTATTAATAATGTTCGTGATGGTGAAAATGTATATAGAGGTATCCTTACAAATGAAAACACTGGCGTACCAGCAGATTCAGGTGGAGTAGTAACAGATTATTCTACAGCTACTACTACAGCTAGATTGAAATATGGTTCTCAAGATATTACTGATTTTAAACTTACTACTTCTTTACAAACTGGTACTGGTAGTGTAACTTATACCCAAAGTACACAAACAATTAAGTGTACATCATTGACTTCTGATTCTGCCATGTGGAGGGTAGATTTTATATCACCAGCAAGTGGTAACAAGGTAGTAGATAGTGTTGATTTTGTTGTCACTAAATCCAAGGCAGGAGTAAACGGTGACGTAGGTAATAGTCCTATACAAATATTCTGTAACACTTCAAATGCTAGTACTAAACCTAGTAGACCTACATTCACATATAGACCGTCTTCTGGTGGTGCAACATCTGGAGGTTATATATGGTATCCAGATCCAAAGTATAGTTCATCTCAAACTACTTGGATTAGTTCAGGTAATTATGATCCAAATGCTAAACAAATGGCTTATGATGAAAGTATAGGAGGATATTGGACTGATCCGTTACCACATTCTGGTAAAGATGGGGAGAAAGGTGATAAAGGAGACAGAGGTGAGAAAGGAAATACTGGAGCACCTGGTTCAGATGGATGGAATGGTCCATCTTTAAGTTATCGTGGAACATATAGTTCTAGTAAGTATTATGCATGGACAGTTAATCCTGATGTAAGAGATGTTGTCAAATATGGTAGTGTCTATTATATGGTTGCTAATGGAAGAAGAGGTTTATCATCTTTTAATAATGTAACCCCAGGAAGTAATACATCATATTGGTCTTCATTTGGTTCGTCTTTTGAATCTGTAGCTACTGGGTTATTGTTTGCAGAAAAAGCTACTATTGCAGGTATGGATTTTTATAACAATTGTATTGCAGCTAGTAGTGGTAGATTTTTCTTAGATGGTAGATATGAATCTGATATAAGCAATGGCTGGCCAATTATGTCATTTGGTAACAATGCCGTAACAGATGGAAAACCAAGTTCTACAGCAGCATTAAAGATATATGGCGGTGGTACGTTAACAGTAGGAGATGGTGCAGTAAGTGCAAATGCTGGTATTACCGGAATTGGTACTGGATCTGACCAAGTTAGATTTTGGGCAGGTAAGCCATTTGATGATGGTACAGCACAAGGAAATAGATTCTGGGCTCCTTTTAGAGTGTATCAAGATGGTAGACTTGTTGCAAATAGTGCAACGATTACAGGTAATATTTCTGCATCTACCGCTAACTTTACAGGAAATGTATCAGTAGGTTCATTAAGTGGATGGAACATTCCGGGTGTTAAAACTATTTGTCATTACGGTAGTAATTTAAGAGGAACAATTTATTCTCAAGGAGGATGTCAAGTTAGTTCTATAAGTAGAACTGGAACTGGAGAATATACAGTATATCACAATATCGGTCATACAAATTATGTAGTATTGTGGCAAGGACAAGCACGAACTAATTCTCCTTATTCAGATTCTGCTGGATTTAGAGGAACTGTGGGAGTAACTTCTACATCTTCTAGTTCATTTAAAATAGTTTGTGTGGATACAGATAATAATAGACATGACGTTGGTGATAAAGATGATGCAATTGATTTAGTAATTATCGGTTATGCTCAATAATATGGAAGAAAAAATATATTTACTTTGTTCAGGTGGAATGATAGAAGCTCCAGAGGATTGGTACAAAGGATTAAAAGAAAGTGAATTTGTAGATTCTTACGAAGGATTACTTCAAGGAGGTTACATGCATCCGTCTAGTGAACAAATAGAATTTAATTTAGCCAATCCTAATCTAGATTTATATAATGCTTTTTATATGATTCCTAAAGACACAACTATAGTTAATGAAGAAATAAGAAAGCGTAGAGAGAATTTATATAACACTAGTACAGATAGATTGTATATGGCTTATGTAAAGTACAGAGAATTTGGAGAGGAAGAGAAAGCTGCAGCAGCATATCAAGAATGGAGAGAAGCAGTAGAAAAAATAAAACAAGATAATCCATACTCATTATAATATGATTAAGAATAATGTATATTATGAATGGTTTGCAAGTATAACCGTACCCAATCCAGATCAGGTTGGGTACTGGGTTGACTTGGGAGCAGATTCAAAAGGTAGAATAATTAAAGTTTACAATCGTGATATAGAAAAATGGATTGTACTCTTTGATGTAAGTAAAGATGACTATGTACCACCATTTATTGGTTCTAATGGTAACTGGTGGGTAGATAATAGAGATACTGGAGTAAAAGCTACTGCAGAGACTCCATATATAGGTGAGAATGATCATTGGTTTACTTATGATCCTATCAACAAAGTATATGTAGATACAGGTATAGAAGCTCGTGGTCTTAGTGCTTATGATATTGCAGTTAAATTAGGTTTCGAAGGTAGTGAACAAGATTGGATTGATAGTTTAAGTAAAGCATCTGAAGATGCTGCTGTTGCTGCACTAGATGCAGCTAATAAAGCAAATGAAGCTGCAGATAAAGCTAACCAAGCTGTAGAAGAAATTGAAGGTATAGTTGATGATGCAATAGCTGCTACTGATAAAGCTGAAGAGATTGCTAGTAATCCACCAAAGATCGTAGATAATGATTGGTGGATCTATAACTACGACACTAAACAATATGTTAATACTGGTGTATCTGCTATTGGTGATGCTTTCACTTACAAGAAGGAATATCCTTCAATAGAAGCAATGGAAGCTGACTGGGGTACTGCTGATGTAAAGTTAGGTGAATATGTAATTATTAATGCTAATGATGTAGAAGACCCTGATGATGCTAAGGTTTACTTAAAGACTCAGAATGGTTGGAAGTTTATTGTTGACTTATCTGGTATGCAAGGTATTCAAGGTTGGTCAGCATACGAAGTTGCAGTACAACATGGTTTTGTAGGTACTGAAGCAGAATGGGTTCAATCATTAAAACAACCTGCATTAGATGCAGCAGCAGAAGCCTTAGATGCTAAAGCTCAAGTAGAAGCTACTGAGCAAGCTGTTAAGGAAGCAGAAGCATTACGTGTTACTGCAGAACAAGGTAGAGTTAATGCTGAGAATACCAGAGTAAGCAATGAGAATACACGTATCTCCAATGAAGACAGTAGGAAAGCAGAAGAGTCTAAAAGGGTAACTGCTGAGAATGCTCGTATTGCTGCTGAGACTTCTAGAAAAGAAGCAGAGTCTAGTAGGGTTAATGCAGAGTCAGATCGTGTAGAAGCGGAAGGTGCAAGAGCAGCAGCAGAGCAATTAAGGGCAAATTCTGAAAGTGAACGTAACACTAAAGAAAAAGAACGTATAGCTAATGAAGCAATTAGAGTTGCATCTGAAAGTGAAAGAGTAACTGCTGAAACTTCTAGAAAGGAGGAAGAAGCTAAGCGTGTAGAAGCAGAAACAGCTCGTGATACAGCAGAACAGGAAAGGATATCAAATGAAGCCACTAGACAGGCAAATGAGGCTGTTAGAGAGACTCAAGAGGCTGCAAGGGAAAAGAATACAGCTGACGCTATAACTGCCGTAAATGAGGCTAAAACAGCTGCACAACAGGCTACTACAAATGCTACTACTGCTGCTAACAATGCTAATACTCAAGCAGCAAGAGCCAAAGAATATGCAGACAACCCACCCAAAGTAGGAGAAGATGGTTATTGGTATCTTTGGGATGAAGTCAATGATGTATATGTAAATACAGGTTGGCCATCTTCAGGTATTATTTTAAAAGGTAGACTTAACAGTCCAGAGGAACTAGGTGATATAGTAGATCCGCAACTTAGTGATTCTTATATTGTTGGTACAGACTTATACTTTTGGAATGGTACAGAATGGGTTAATATGGGTAGATTCCAAGGACCTCAAGGAGAACCCGGTAAAGATGCTGAACTTAGTAAAGCAGCCATTGAAGCTGTATTAATAGGTGAAGTAACTACTCATACTCATGATACTAGGTATTATACTAAGGATCAAACTGACGCTAACATAAAGGTAGTATCTGATGATCTTGCCAACAATTACTATAATAAATCCCAAGTAGACAGTAAGTTTACTTCTGTATATATTTTCAAAGGATCTGTAGATACGATTGAAGATTTACCTACTGAAGGTAATATTATTGGTGATGTATGGAATGTTCGTAAAAATGATACTAACTATGCATGGACAAGTGAAGGTTGGGATGCATTAGGAGGTACTGCTGAATTATCTTCATTAACTGCTAATGGTTTGATGTCCAAAGAAGATTTTGCAAAGTTACAAGGTATTGAAGCAGGTGCACAAGTTAATAAGATTGAGACTATTACTAAAAGAGTAGAACTCAATGTTGTTAATAAGAATGTAACTATTCCAGAGGATGTTGCAATTGGTCCAAATGAACCTACTAATGATGAAATAATCTGGATGGATACTGATGAGGATTATGACTTTACATTCGATGGTTATAGTAAAGTAGATGCTGATGCAAGATTTGTTCATCAAGTACAAGGTAAAGATTTATCTACTAATGACTATAGTAATGCTGATAAAAATAAAGTAGATAATCTTAATAGTTATGTAACTAGTGGTAGTTTTACGCAAGATGCAAATAATGCTGCTATTACATTGAATATTAAAGATCCTGTTACAGATAATAATTCCAATCAAGTACTCACTATTAACAAAGCTACTACTACTACCGCAGGTGTTATGTCTGCTGCTGATAAGACTAAACTAGATGGATTAAGTAATTATAATGATACTACAATCAAATCTGATATTGCTAATCTAAAGAGCAACAAACTAGAAACAGTTGAAGTTACTGGTGCAGGTAATGTAATTACTACAGTTACTAAGGATGGTACAAAAATAGCTTTTGCTAAAGGTATCACAGCAATGACACAAGATACTAGCGATGCTAGATACGTGAAAAAGACTGGTGATACTATGAGTGCCAGATTAAACATAGAAACGCCAGCAAGTACAGGCTTTGTTTTACGTTTAGCTAAAGCAGCTAGTGATACTCCAGAAAATGATGAAATATTTATTCGTACAGATATTGGTGGCAACAATAAAGGTTCATTTGGTTATCACAATACTCACGGTACAAGTATGTACAATTATATATCCTCTAGTAGATTTCACATTGCAAATGATGGAGAATTAAAATACTTAACGAATAATGTAGATGGAAAAGTATGGCATGCTGGTAATGATGGTTCAGGTAGTGGATTAGATGCTGATTTGTTAGATGGTGTTCAAAATGGAGAAGTTACTGCTAAGTATTTGAATCCTATAACTGAAGCCGGAGATTTAAACAACCTTACTAAAAATGGTATATATTATTACGGTGAATCTAGTACGAATACTCCAAGCACATGGGGAAATTTATTACAATTATCTAATAGACCTAATCCAGTTGCAGGTACGTATGAACATTGGATTACACAATTAGTTTTTGATACAAATGGTAAAGTGTATTACAGAAATGTTATAAATAACACAGATTGGTCTAATTGGAAAGAACTATTAACGCCAGAAGCTATGGAAGACACTCTAGCATATTGGTATGAAAACAATGAAAACGCTTCATCTACAACGTGTTTGACAGGTGGTAATAGAAATGTAATTGAATCATTAAGAAGTAAGTTTAAGAGATGCATTGCTATGCCTAGTGGTGATGATGCTGCATTAATTAGTTATTGTAATGAAGAGGATAGTTCTAAATGGCCAGATAGTACAAACATTACAATTATGAACAACCATCAAAATAGAATGGTTTATTTTCCAAAATACTATCACAAAACTATAGAGAGAAGCCCTGGCATTTGGAGAACCTATATATCTGAACAGCAAATAGATAGTAATTACATTGAAGAACCTGAAATGTTATTAGCTTCATTTGAAGGATCGATAAACATAGAAGGTATGTTGATAAGTACAGCTTCACAGACAAGTGCAGCTTCAAAAACAATGGCTGAGTTTGTTACAGCAGCTAAAACACATGGATCTTTATGGGGTATTGGTGATTATAGATCTCATGCTACTATAGCAAGAATGTTTTGTGCTTACTATAAGACTACTAACATTAGTACAAGTAATAGTGCTATTCCTTGTTCAGGAGGTACTAAGAGATATGACTACGGTAAGACTGGTGGGACAATAGCTCTTGGTAATAAAGACGGTAAAGCTGCAGTTGTAGAAGATACAGGATATTACTCAACTAACTTCTTAGGACTTGAAGACTGCTATTACAGTAAGTGGGAGTTTGTACAAGGAATAAACATTTTAAAAGGTAAATACGTTGTATATGACGGAGGTTCATTCCCAGATAAGGATGTAGCAGAGCTTGAAGCAGCAGGTGCTACTAATATCAGAGTTGTAGGATATGAACCTAATCCAGCTGCAACTGCTGAATATAATGGATGGACTAAAGCCGTAGCTCAAGGTAAATATGGGGATGTAGTTCCTACAGCACATGGTGGATCTGAAACTACTTACTATTCCGATTATAGCTGGTTTAATCCAACAGGAAATAGAATCTTTCTACGGTCGGGTACTTCGGCTGATGGTTCTCTTTGCGGGGTCTTCTTGGCTAATGCTTTTCATGCGTCCTCGGCTTCGTGGGCGAGTGTCGGTGCAAGATTAGCCTTTTACGGTAAGATCGTTGTAGTTGATTCAGATACATTTAAGAAAATGCAGGCATAGTCCTGAGTAATATAGATAATTAAATATTAATAACAAGGGCGGGATCTAAAAGAATTACTATGAGATGACTTTATAGTAAGACTGCTGTCACATTATTTCATACTTGAAAAAACAGTCAGGTAATTCAGATAATGGTTCTCAATGCAGAGTCTTCATAGCTAATGCTAATAATGCATCCTCGAATTCATAGACGAATATCAGTGAAATTTTGGAACTAACAGATACTTTCAGATAATTACAAAAATGTTTGTTGAACTTAGATCAGCCTTACCTCTAGGTAAAAGATAACAGGTGCTTTGAAGAGACCCTAGTAGTATTGTGCGAACGGGTCTTACCACCAAAATAGCTTATGAAAAGAATAGGCAATTTATTTAACAGGATAATATCATATGAAAATCTGGTCCGGGCTGAAAAAAAGGCTAGGCTAGGTAAAACTAAAAGATACGGCGTTAAGAAATTTGACAGGAACCCATATGAAAATCTGGTCCGGTTACAAAAGGCATTAATAGAAGATACTTATCGTACTTCGGAATACTGCGTATATACAATCATCGCCGATCGTGGTAACAAAGAAAGAGAAATATACAGGCTACCGTATTATCCAGACAGAATAGTCCATCATGCTATAATGAATGTTATAGAACCTTACCTTGTTAATAGATTTACTGCAGATACCTTCAACTGTTTAAAAGGAAGAGGTATTCATTATGGAGTAAAGAGATTGAAAAGAGATTTAAAAGCTGATAAAGAAGGCACAAAATATTGTTTAAAATTAGATATTAAAAAGTTCTTTCCTTCTGTAGATCAAGATGTGTTATATTCACAATTTGAAAAGGTATTTAAGGATAAGAAACTATTAAGATTATTACATCATGTAGTTTATTCTACACCAAAAGGTTTACCAATTGGAAATTACATATCTCAATTTGCAGCAAATTTGAATTTGACTTGGTTCGATAGGTGGATTAAACAAGTATTAAAAATAAAATATTATTACAGGTATTGTGATGATATTGTTATATTACACCCAGATAAAGATTACTTAAGATATTGCTTACAAAAGATTGAAGAATATCTAGCTGATAACTTGAAACTAAAAGTAAAACGTAATTGGCAGATATTTCCTGTAGAAGCAAGAGGTATAGATTTTATTGGTTATGTATTTTACCATGGTCATACTTTACTCAGGAAAGATATCAAAAAGAAGTTTATTTATAAATTAGGTTATAAAAGTAAGAATAAGAGGTTAATATCACTAGCAGCTTATTGGGGATGGTGTAAATATGGAAACTGTCATAATTTATGGTATCGCTTTACGAGATCTTATA
>OISI01000426.1_pt1 | contig 13147 bp, 6 predicted proteins | sample 1586541 | NCBI WGS metagenome assembly OISI01 (sample SAMN02674792, study PRJEB24791) | human gut metagenome, SKBSTL006 | isolation source: stool | host: Homo sapiens | place: USA | reverse complement strand
CGCTCTTCCGATCTCATTCATACCCCTAACTGGTCGGCCGAATTGGGTGGTGACAACAAACTTGTGGTGACCACAATGAATGTGAACGAGATTTTGAAAGTGAACATTTTGGATGGTCTTGATTTTCAGGGAACTTTGGGATACTCAACGAACAATGCGGCCCGTGACGAACAATATCTTTCGATTGATTGGTATCAATACGACGGTACACCGATTCAAAATGAGAACTCTCCCTATCCCGCAAAAGAAAAATCATCGTATACTAAAAGTTCTGCGCGTACCGACAATTACACGGCATCAGCTTTCCTCACTTATAAGAAATTATTTGATGAGGTTCATGACATATCGCTTATGGGAGGTGTGCAATACGATTATGCCGCTTACGATTATAGCGGCACCAAAGCAATGGACGTAGAAGCGGCAATCGAATCGCTTAACGGTAAAGGACAAATTTACATAGACAAGGTAGACCGTTGGGAGGAAGCCATTCTCTCTTATTTCGGTCGCTTGAATTATAATTACAAGTCGAGATATATGGTTGAAGTGAATGCTCGCTACGACGGTTCTTCGAAATTTTTGCCCAAGAACCGCTGGAACTTCTTTTGGGGCGCATCAGCTGGATGGCGTATCACTGAAGAGAAATTCATGGAGAACTTGCGTGACTATGTGAATGAACTAAAACTACGTGCCTCATATGGTGAGGTAGGTAATCAAAATGGTATTGGACGCTATGATGGCATCCAACTTTACAATTACAAATCGAACAGTGGCGCTTTGTTGGGCAACTCGAAAGGAACCTATGTGGAATCTGCCGGACTGGTGAGCACCATGCGTACTTGGGAACGTATCTACAACTATAACTTGGGGATTGACTTCGGATTCCTCAACAATCGCCTTACGGGTACGTTCGAGGTCTTTAAAAAGAAAAACGACAATATGCTGGTTTCGCGTCTGCACCCCGGTGTATTGGGTGGAACTGCTCCCAGTACTAATAGCGGTAAGTTTGAGGCCAATGGTTACGATGCCAGCTTGACTTGGCGTGACAAGATAGGCGGTTTCAACTACCACGTTGGCGGTACGTTAACCTATATGACCAACAAACTAGTCGATGGAGGTAACATCGTGGTGAGCGCAGGTTATAACGAAGCTGTGAATGGCTACCCACTCAACTCGGTATTTGGTTACCGCTATGTGGGCAAGGTACAAAACCAAGACCAACTGGACTATTACGTGGACAAATATGTGGGCAGCAACTCTATCGCTCTACCTGCCAACTTGCGTTTGGGCGACCACATGTATGAAGATGTGAACAAAGACGGTAAACTGACACAAGACGACCTTGTATTTCTTGGTTCCGACGACCCAAAATATTCGTTCTCGTTTAATTTCGGATGCGAGTGGAAAGGATTTGATTTCAATACCGTGTTCCAAGGTGTGGGCAAGCGTACCATTTATCGTGAAATCGACTCTTGGAAAGTGCCTTTTAAAGCTATTTGGCTGAACACTACTAACCAGTCGGTAGGTAATGTATGGAGTCCTGAAACTCCCAATAACCATTTCCCTACTTATTCAAACAGTAATGACATCAATAATTATAACTACATTCCCTCTACCTGGTCGGCCGATAACGGAGCTTACCTGCGTCTCAAAGAGATTGTACTAGGTTACACATTGCCAAAGGCATGGATGAATAAGAGCGGTTTTATCAGCAACCTGCGTATTTATGTATCGGGCGCCGACTTGTGGGAAAAATCGTATATCACCGATGGTTGGGATCCCGAAGCCACCCGCAAAGTGGAAAACAAGCAACGCTATCCGTTTAACCGCACCGTGACTTTCGGTGTGAATGCCATATTCTAATTTTTATTCTTAATATTGAAGATAACAATGAAAAAAATAGCATATATTTTAGGAATCATTTGCGCCATGACCATGCAGTCGTGTTTGGACCTTGAACCCAAGACGCAATTGGCGGATACCAACTATTGGAAGTCGCCCGAACACTTCAAACTTTTTGCCACCCAGTTCTACAGCTGGTCGGCCGACTTTCGATGGCTCGACGACAGTCAGCACGCTGATATTCGCTCGGACTTGTTTGCCGGTAGCACGGTGAACATCTATAGTAACGGAACGAACAGTATTCCGTCGTCAGACAAGCATTATACCGACAATTACAATCGTATTCGTCAAACCAATACTTTATTGCAACAAGCCGATACGTATGAACAACAAGCCGACATTGCCATTTCGGTGGGGGAAGCCCGTTTCTTCCGTGCTTATTGTTACTTTGAGTTGTTGCAGGCTTATGGTGATCTTATCATTACCCGCACACCGCTCGACATCGACTCGTCTGAGATGCAGAAGGCCCGTAATCCGCGTACCGAGGTAGCTGACTTCATCATTGACGACTTGAAAGAAGCCGCTAAACTATTACCCGTCGATAAGGCTATCAGCAGCAGCGATGAAGGCCGCCTCTCCTGCGAAGCCGCTTTGGCATTTCTTTCGCGTGTAGCCCTCTATGAAGGTACATGGGAGAAATTCCATAATGGCGGTCAAAATACCGAACGTACAAAAGATTTGCTCAATACCGCAGCACAGGCGGCTCATGATGTGATGGCGGGCGGAGCATTCGAACTTTTTGCTCCTCAAGAATTGGGTACGGAGGCCTACAAGTATCTCTTTATCTTGGAGAATGAAAAGTCGAACCCTGCCAGTATCAATAAAACAGGTAATAAAGAGTATATCTTTACCCGCCGTCACGACCCTGTTATCAATTCTATCGGGTTCAACATAACCCAAGGGCGTTTGGGTAATGCCTTGTATGTTACTCGTAAAATGGCTAATATGTATCTGCAAAGCAATGGGTTGCCCATCAATCCCCAAACGTGGAATTACACGAAAGTGGATGATGAATATAAAAATCGCGACAACCGCATGAACAATCAGCTTATGGTGCCCGGACAAACTTACTGGGGTACAAACGGCGGACGCATTGATTGGAGCGGCAATGCAGCCGAAATAGCCAATGCCTCGCATAGGAACTTCATGCCTCAAACCGGTACGGGCTACTTTCCCCACAAGTGGTGCAGCGAACGTGACGGAGTGCCCCCCGGTATGGAAGCTTACGACTTCCCCGTCATCCGCTATGCCGAGGTGCTGCTGAACTATGCCGAAGCTGTGTTTGAACGCGATGGACAAATATCGGATGAAGACTTAGCCATCAGTTTGAACCTGACACGCAAACGCATCAACCCCGAAATGCCTGACTTGACTAACGACTTTGTTACGGCAAATAATTTGGATATGCGCACAGAGATTCGTCGTGAGCGTACCATCGAATTTTTCGATGAGAATTTCCGCATTGATGATCTGAAGCGTTGGAAAACGGCCGAAGACGAAATGCCGATGAACCTCACCGGTGTGAAGTGGAAAGGTACCGATTTTGAAAACAGATGGCCTGATGCTTCCTTTAAGGAGAAAGATGGTGAAGGTTGTATTATCCACGAGAAAGGACGCAACTGGCATGAAAAGCATTACTTATTGCCGCTGCCCACCGACCAGCTCAAACTGAACTCCAACTTGAAACAAAATCCGGGTTGGAACCAATAATCCATTCATTATTCATTTATAAAGTAATCGAATTATGACATACAAAAATATACTTCAAAAGGGTGCGTTTGCAGCACTGATTACAGCTGGCTTAATGATGACCGTTTCGTGCAACGATGACGATGTATCCCCTGTTTTAGAAGAGAGAGTGCTCGTTAAGGAAATCAACCTTGAAGTGACCTCCGAACTGCCTCTGCTGATAGGCACTGACACTTTGATAAAATATACTGTAGGTCCTGATGAGGCTTTCAACAAAGAGGTGGTATGGAAATCGACTGTGCCCGATGTGGCTACCGTAGATGCCGAAGGACGCATCACGGCAGTGAAGGCCGGTAGTACGGTAATTTCGGCCAAGCCGGCTGTGGGCTATTCTGTCACTTCGACCATTAATGTGAAGGTAGTAAACGAAATTATTCACATCACTGATATCAATCTCACTAATGAAGACCTCGAAGTGTTTGTAACCTCGACTTTGCCCCTCACTTGGCAGACTACTCCGGCCGACCCCACTTACCCCGGGTTGATTTGGAAAAGCCTAACTCCCGATAAAGCCACCGTCAATGAAAAAGGCGAGGTGAAGGGCATAGCTGAAGGAAAGGCACGCATCCAAGTTACCGCTACCGACGACAAACATTTCACGAAAGAGTTTGAAATTAAGGTGAAGCCCATTATCTATATCGAAAGTATGGAATTTGTGAAAGAAACAGACAAACTAGCTTTGGGCGAAACCTACACTCCACAGATGAATGTAACGCCGATAGATGCTACGCTTTCGTACATCGCATGGGAAAGCAGTAAGCCGGATGTTGTAGAGATTGACGAAAAAGGCCGGTTCGTGGCGAAGGCTTATGGCAATGCAGTAATTACCGCTTTGGCCGACTATGGTGATGGTAAACCTGTCAAAGCTACGATGAGTGTCAGCGTGAGCGAAGGTTTAATGAACGACCAGTTTACTGTCGAGAATATCTGGCAGCCATTCGGAAACTTTACTCACCGGGAATTTGAATGGATGGAGAATGACGGAGTACTTCGTATTTTCCCCGGTGAAGATAAGACTTACAAAGCTGTTCGCATTTGTCGCACCGGCGGTTTTGGGTTCAACGTAACCAACTATCCCATCTTAGCCTTTAAAATGAAATTTCCCGAAAATGTGTTCGAAGCATCAACGAGTATAGAGTGGTATCTAGACATTTGGGGCGGAAGCGGTATTACCGTAGCCGGTAAATATGGCGAAGATACCGATAAAGGAAAAAATGCTATGACTGTGGTAGATTGCGGTGAATACAAAGTATTCTACGCCGACTTCACGAAGAAATTCCTTGGCAAAAACCAACAGTATATGCCTACCTCATTGACGAAGTACGACACGGTGGAACTTCAATTTTGGAAAATATGGTATGAAACCAATGAAACAGGTAGCATTTATGTGGATTGGATAAAGACTTTCGAATCGGAACAAGAACTGAAAGATTTGATAAAGAACGAAAGTGGTAAACAATAGCATCTACTTTCTCTGGAAACTGATTGAATAACAAAATGAAAATTGAATGTATGAAAAATCTGATTTATACCTTCGTGAGCAGCATAACGTTTGTGTTGCTGATCGGCTGTAGTGCTGAGTTTGAGAATGGAACTCCCGAACCATGGCAACGCGAAATCAACCCCAATGAAAATTATGAGTACATCATCAAGCATCCTTGTCTGGTGAACACCGAAGCTGACTTTGAACGCGCACGCCGCAAAGTGAACGAACGTGCCGAACCTTGGATTAGCGGTTGGGAAAAATTGTGCGAAAGCCGATTTGCCCAACTGAGCTACAACGCAAACCCGCAAGAAGAAATTGTACGTCACTCGCAAGGTGGCAACTTCAATACGGCCGCTTTCGATGCCGGTGCCGCTTATCAGTTGGCTGTACGCTGGAAAATTTCGGGAGATGAAGATTATGCCAAGGCAGCTGTTAAAATTCTGAACGGATGGGCTAAGACTTGTAAGGGGGTGAATTATAAAACATGGCCCGACGACAGCCATCGTCTGCTTGCCGCCGGATTTATCGGATACCAGTTTGCTGCTCCCGCTGAATTGATGCGGGATTACGAAGGCTGGAAAACCGAAGATTTTGAAGTCTTCAAGAAATGGATAGATAAAACTTTCTATCCTATCTGTGATGATTTTTTGGATAACCACTTTAATTCTTCAGCCATTTCGGGTTGGATGAGTTGGGATCTGCCCGCCATGCTCACGATTCTTTCTATCGGCGTGCTGAACGATGACGATGCCAAGATTAAACAAGCCTTGGAATTTTTCTATCACGGAAAAGGTATGGGCTGTATCGAATGGTCGGTGAAAGGCATGCACGAGGATCCTGCGGGAAAAGTGAAAGGCAGACATTTGGCACAGAGCCAAGAGATGGGACGCGACCAGGGGCACGCTACTCTCAACGTAGGCTTACACGCTTACTTCTGTCGTACAGCCTATAACATGGGTATCGACCTTTTTGCCTATAACGACAACATCATTCTCGACCTCTGCGAGTATACGGCTAAGTATAACTTAACTTCGACCGAAGATGTGGAAATGCCTTTCGAACCTTACTATCACCCCAAATACGGTTGGCACGAGAAGGTGTCGGCCGACGGTAAAGGGCGTGCCCGTCCGGGATGGGAACTCCTTTACAACCATTATGCCAAGGTGAAAGGTATGAATGCTCCATATTCGCAAGCTTTTGCCGAAAAAGAACGCCCCGAAGGATATGGCGAGCGTGGTACTGCCGAAGCCGGTGATTTGGGGTTTGGAACATTATTGTATACTGAAGAATAACTTTTTGAGATTTTCTTACTGATTTCAAGGAGTTAAGAGGTTAGGCTTCTTAACTCCTTGACGTTACTCAATGGAAACCCTCACAACCCTTTATCTTATGATAAATAGATTATTTTCTACCTTATTATTCCTTTCCTGTCTTTTTGGTGGTTTGTCTCAAACGGCAAAGGCGCAAAACAACGAGTGGGAAAATCCCACCAAATATGAGTGGAACAAAGAGAAACCACACGCTGACTTTCGCCTTTATGAGCGGACAGATGATGCTGTGAACGATAATCCACAAAAATCGTCTTGGCAATACTCGTTGAATGGTACGTGGAAATTTGTTTATGCTCCCTCTATCGCAGAAAGCATAAAAGATTTTTATTGTACAGATTTATCCGACAATGATTGGGATACAATTACTGTCCCTTCCAACTGGGAAATCCAAGGATTCGGTGAGCCGATAATTCGCAACATTCAGTATGTGTTTTCACCCAATCCACCTTATATCGACGTTGATAATCCTGTGGGGACTTACCGGCGCACATTTACGGTTCCTCAAAACTGGCAGGGGCGTGAAGTGTTGTTGCACTTCGGTTCCATCAGCGGCTACGCCCGTATCTATGTGAACGGACAGCAGGTGGGTATGACTAAAGCATCCAAGACTCCGGCAGAATTTAATGTGACAAACTATTTAAAAAAAGGAGAGAACTTACTTGCTGTACAGGTGTATCGCTGGCACGATGGCAGCTATATGGAAGACCAGGATTTTTGGCGTCTAAGCGGTATCGAACGCGATGTTTTTCTGACCGCTTATCCCCAAACGACCATTTGGGATTTCTTTTTGCATGCAGGACTGGACGATACCTACCGACACGGGCAATTTCGGGCTACTGTAGACTTGCGTTCGTTCAATGCTAATGCAACTCTACAAAAAGGGACACTTACACTCGAATTGAAGGACGCAGGGGGGAAGACTGTCTTATCTGCGCAGAAAGCATATTGTATCTCAGATATAAGTACTACACTTACTTTCGAAGGCACTGTGCGCAATGTACGGAAATGGAGCGCTGAACACCCTTCGCTTTACGACTGTATTCTGACACTTCGAGCCAATGACGACAAGCAACAAACGGTAGTGGCTCATAAAGTCGGATTCCGTCGCATTGAGATTAAGAATACACGGCTACTGGTAAATGGTGTACCCACCTATATAAAAGGTGTTAACCGTCACGAACATAACGACAGCTTGGGACATACGCAGACTCGCGAAATCATAATGAATGATTTGCGACTGATTAAACAACTGAACATGAACGCTGTTCGTACCAGTCATTATCCCAATCATCCATTATTCTATCAATTGTGTGATCAATATGGTATCTATGTAGTGGATGAGGCCAATATTGAAACTCATGGAATGGGTTCGGTTCCTTATTTTAAAGATACCATTCCGCATCCTGCTTATCGTCCCGAATGGTATGCTGCTCATGTCGACCGTATCACCCGAATGGTCGAAAGGGATAAAAATCATCCATGTATCATCGGATGGTCATTAGGAAACGAATGTGGCAATGGAATCGTGTTCCACGATGAGTATAAACGTTTGAAGAAATATGACCCCGGTCGTTTTGTACAGTTCGAGCAGGCTTGGGAAGATTGGAATACAGATATTGTCTGTCCGATGTATCCCAATATGTGGAAAATAACAGAATATCGGAAGTCTGGCAAACAGCGACCATTTATCATGTGTGAGTATGCTCACGCCCAAGGAAACAGCAATGGCAATTTTAAAGACCTTTGGGATATTATTTATGACAGCCCTAACTTGCAGGGCGGTTTTATCTGGGATTTTATGGATCAGGGATTTAAGATAAAGACCGAACCAAGAGACGGACGTACTTATTGGACGTATAATGGTAAGATGGGTAGTTATAAATGGCTGGAAGATAAGAAAGGGGAACTAAACACGGGAACTGACGGTTTGATTTCTGCTAATGGTATTCCTAAACCACAAGCGTATGAAGTGAAGAAAGTGTATCAGTACATTCAGTTTAGCGCAAAAGACTTGGGGAAAGGAATTATTTCTATTAAAAACCGTTATGACTTTACCAATCTGGATGAGTATGCTTTCATGTGGGAAATATACAAAAACGGAGAAAAAATATCTACGGGGGATTTCAATGTTGATTTAAAACCTCACGAAGAGAAAGAGATACGTTTATCTCTCCCCGTTATTCCAGAAGACGGAAATGAGTATTTCCTTAATCTCTATGTGCACACCCGGGTTGCTACCGATTTAGTACCTGCTGGCTATGAAGTAGCTAGAGAGCAAATGCAATTAAATAAAAGTAGTTTCTTCACATCGCTTCCGCCTTGTTCGGGAAAACTGTCTTATGAAACAAAAGACAATATTTTGTCTTTTCAATCAGGTGCCGTTTCAGGTAAGATTGATTTGAAAAAGGGAATCTTGTTTGATTATATGATAAATGGCAAGCAACCTATCAGGCAATATCCCGAACCAGCCTTTTGGCGTGCTCCGATAGATAATGATTTTGGGAATAAAATGCCCGTTTTGGCAGGTGTCTGGCGGACGGCCCATGTCAACCGCTATGTGAAGAAAGTGACAATAGGGGAGAATAATGAAAAAGGGTTATCCGTAAGGGTTGATTGGGTCTTAAGCGATATTCAAGTGCCTTATACGATGGAATATTTGGTACGGGATAACGGAACTGTCATTGTGACGGGCAGTATCGACCTGACAGGAACGAAACTTCCCGAACTTCCCCGTTTTGGTATGCGTATGGAATTGCATCAACCTTATGAAAACTTGACCTATTATGGTAGAGGGCCTTTTGAAAACTATATCGACCGTTATTCGGGGGCCTTCATCGGACGATATGAGGATAAGGTAGAAAATCAATTCTATTGGTATATACGTCCGCAGGAAACAGGAAATAAAACAGATGTTCGTTGGCTGACTTTATTGGATAGCGGAGGACTGGGAGTGAAAATTACAGGCTTGCAACCTATCTCATTTTCCGCATTGCATTTCTCACCGGAAGATCTTGACCCCGGTCTGACTCGTAAATTACAGCATACTATCGACATTGTTCCGCAAAAAAATATCTTCTTGCACGTTGACCTGAAGCAACGCGGATTAGGCGGAGATAATAGTTGGGGAATGTATCCGCACAATGAATATCGCTTGCTTGACAAGAAATATACTTATAGCTATATGATTGAATTGGTTGAAAAAGGTTCGGATAAAAATGATTATTTGAACAGCCGCAAATAAAATCTTTCATAGCATTGAGTAAATAATCTCTCCCCTTCGTATTTGCTTGTCATATACAACAAATACGAAGGGGAGACTTTTTTAGGAAAAGGAATGTGCTCTTTTGGAGATTTTTATGTATGTTTGTCACATGTTTAATATGAAAGGAAGCAGTTGTAAGTGAAGAACACGATTAAATATCTGATTCTTATATTAATATATTTGGTTTGTGGTGTGGAACTGCAAGCTCAGAATTACACATTCCGTAATGTCGTCATGTCCGACGGATTATCCGGACTGTTGGTCAATGCCATTTATAAAGATTCCGAAGGTTTTGTATGGTTAGGGACAGATAATTGCCTCGATCGTTTTGACGGTGTGAAAGTGCGCCATTTTGAATTCCGGGGCATTGAGTCGGGAAGAAAAAAGCGTGTAAATACGATTACGGAAACTGCCAATAAGCAACTTTGGGTGGGAAATGGTATCGGACTTTGGCGGTTGAACCGTGCAAGTGGCCAATTGGAGAGGATTGTTCCCGAAAAGATAGATTTTGCCGTCAATACGTTACTATCCGATGGAGATATTCTTTATATCGGTACGGAGAAAGGCTTGTTCATTCATAAAGACGGTCAGTTGCTCCAAGTTTTGACAGACCGGAATATGTTGGCCGCTTGTAACAGAATCATGGATATTTGTCTGAATGAAGATAAAACCGCACTATGGCTGGCTACGGTGCAAGGGCTATTCTCCTATTCATTGAAAGACGGAAAGATTGATTCCTGGCATTTTCAGGAAAATGTGCCCGAAGCCGACTATTTCCGTTGCCTCACCCGTATCGGGGAAACGCTCTACTTGGGGACAATGAGCCAGGGAGTAGTACGTTTTGATATGAAAAAGAAGACGTTTTCTCATACGATATCTTTAGGATGCGATGTTATTTCCGACATTTCCAGTGATGGAAAAGAAACCGTCTATATAGCTACCGATGGCAATGGCGTCCATTTTCTTTCACATAAAAAACAGCAGGTGACGCGTCGTTTCTACCATGATGTAAGTGATAAGGAAGGGATTCGCAGTAATTCTGTCTACTCCTTACTCGTAGATGACAGGGGGGCCGTTTGGGTAGGGCATTTTCAGGCAGGCTTGGATTATTCACTCTACCAGAACGGTCTTTTCCGTACGTATGCCTATCCACCTTTGTTTAATTCGGCAAACCTCTCTATCCGTTCTTTCATAAGCAGAGGGCAGGAGAAAGTTATCGGTTCGCGTGACGGCTTGTTCTATATAAATGAGGCTACCGGAATGGTCAAGAGTTTTGTAAAACCTGTCCTGACCTCGGATTTGATACTGACAATCAGCTTCTATCAAGGAGAATATTATATAGGTACCTATGGGGGCGGCATGATGGTATTGAATCCGGAGACGTTATCGCTAAAATATTTTTCCCAAAGTGATACGGAGCTTTTTCAAAAAGGACATATCTTCTGTGTGAAACCGGATACAAAGGGAAATCTCTGGATAGGAACATCACAGGGACTATTCAACTATAATGGGCAGACAAAACAGATAAAGCACTTTACCAGTGCCAATTCTCAACTGCTGGAGGGCAACGTGTATGAGGTCAGTTTTGATTCTACCGGTAAAGGGTGGATTGCCACTGAAACCGGTATGTGTATTTATGACCCGGCTTCCCAGAACTTGCGTTCCAATGTTTTTCCTGAAGGATTCGTGAATAAAGACAAAGTTCGAACGATTTATGAAGATTCCGAACATAACCTTTATTTTATTCGTGAGAAAGGGAGTTTGTTTACGTCTACGCTGACAATGGACCGCTTCTATAATCAGTCCGTATTTTCCACTCTTCCCGACAATTCTCTGATGGCGATTGTAGAGGATAATCAAGGTTGGTTGTGGGTAGGCTGTAATGACGGTTTGCTGCGTATAAAGAAAGAAGGCGAAGAGTATGACGCTTTCACTTTCAACGATGGAGTGCCCGGACCAACATTTACCAACGGAGCTGCCTATAAAGACGATAAAGGAATACTATGGTTCGGCAATACCAAAGGATTGATTTACGTTGACCCGAAGCGTGTGGATGAAGTACGTGGTAAGGCGCGTCCGATAGTATTTACAGATATATTGGCTAATGGTGTTTCTTTTACCGGTTCGTCTTTGAAATATAATCAGAATAATCTTACTTTCTGTTTTACGGATTTTGCCTACGGACTGCCTTCTGCCTTGCTGTATGAATATCAGTTGGAAGGGGTTGATAAAGACTGGAAACTATTGGCAGCACAGAACGAGGTTTCTTATTATGGACTTCCTTCCGGGACTTATACATTCCGTGTCCGTCTTCCGGGAAATGAACATTCGGAAGCTACCTGTCAAGTGACGGTACTTCCTATGATACCTTGGTGGGGATGGGCGCTTTTTGTCTTATTAATCATAGGAATTATAGCCTTTATACGTTATTATGTATGGAAGCGTATGCGCCGTTTACTCACTTCTCCTGTTCAGGTAGCTTCAACACCGGTGGAGGAAATATCCCGGAAAGAACAAGAGACGGAACAGTCGGAAACAATTGTTGAACAGTCGTCTACTGTTACCGAAGAGAAGTATAAGACGAATAGGTTAACTGAAGAAGAATGCGTGGAGCTTCATAGAAAACTGGTGGCTTATGTTGAGAAAGAAAAGCCTTATATTAATTCCGACTTGAAAATGGGTGATCTGGCTTCCGCATTAGATACTTCTTCGCATTCATTATCGTATCTTTTGAACCAGTATCTCAATCAGTCTTACTATGACTTTATCAATGAATACCGCGTCACTCAATTTAAGAAAATGGTAGAGGACAGTCACTATTCCCGCTATACGTTAACTGCATTGGCAGAACTTTGCGGCTTTAGTTCACGTGCTTCTTTTTTCCGGTCATTCAAAAAGAGTACGGGAGTCACTCCGAACGAATATATCCGTAGCATAGGTGGAACTGCTAAGGAGGAATAAATTTCGGTGAACCTCTTTTTTAATCTGTAATCTATTAATAGATAAGTTCTGCTTCATCCTGCATAAACTTTTCTTGTTCCTATTACAAAGTTGTTTTTCATAGGGATTAAATTATAAACGTAAGCTTTGTTTTTATAAACGCAACTTTCATTTATAAAAACAAAGCTTGCGTTTATAGTTTATTCTAAATCAACAGTAACTTTACTATAAGTACAAAGTAAGTTTGTCATTAATGCAATGAAACTTATCTCTAGTATTTCAGTGACAGCTTTAATGAGATACTAAAACGACAAGATGATAAAAGGAGAGAAGATAAAAGAATGAAGGGATGAAAGTAAAGGAGTGTAAGCTGAGCGAAAACATATTGTATTTAGCTTATAGAGTCTCATTTTATAAAATGAGACTCTATAAAGTTGAGAGTAATGTATTGATTATTAGGGTTATATATTAAAATGAGTC
>OISI01000331.1_pt1 | contig 16541 bp, 12 predicted proteins | sample 1586541 | NCBI WGS metagenome assembly OISI01 (sample SAMN02674792, study PRJEB24791) | human gut metagenome, SKBSTL006 | isolation source: stool | host: Homo sapiens | place: USA | reverse complement strand
TCTTAACTAATTACTAAACTACGTGGCAGTACCTTATTTACAAGTAGACAACCTGACCAAGTCCTTCGGCGACTTGGTTCTTTTTGAAAATATATCTTTTGGCATTGCCGAAGGCCAGCGTGTGGGACTGATCGCCAAGAACGGTACCGGAAAAACAACCTTGTTGAATGTCATCGCAGGCAAAGAAGGATATGATAACGGAAATATAGTTTTCCGTCGTGACCTTCGTGTCGATTATCTGGAGCAAGACCCGCAATATCCTGAAGAATTGACCGTCCTTGAGGCTTGTTTTCATCACGGCAACAGTACCGTGGAACTGATAAAGGAGTACGAACGTTGTATGGAAACCGATGGACATCCCGGGATGGATGAGCTTTTGGTGCGTATGGACCAGGAGGAGGCATGGGAATATGAACAGAAAGCCAAGCAAATCCTTTCTCAACTCAAAATCCGTAACTTCGACCAGAAAGTGAAGCAGCTCTCCGGCGGACAGTTGAAACGTGTCGCCTTGGCTAACGCCCTGATTACTGAACCGGACTTGTTGATTCTTGATGAGCCTACCAACCACCTTGATCTGGATATGACCGAATGGCTCGAAGAATATCTCCGCCGTACCAATCTCAGCTTGCTCATGGTGACGCACGACCGTTATTTCCTCGACCGTGTCTGCTCGGAGATTATCGAAATAGACAATCGGCAGCTTTATCAATATAAAGGGAATTATAGCTATTACCTCGAAAAACGTCAGGAACGCATCGACGCAAAAAGTGTGGAGATAGAACGTGCCAATAACCTCTATCGTACCGAACTTGACTGGATGCGCCGGATGCCGCAGGCACGCGGACATAAGGCCCGTTATCGGGAAGATGCTTTCTACGAACTTGAAAAGGTGGCGAAGCAACATATCCGCAATGATAATGTGAAACTGGAAGTAAAAGCCTCTTATATCGGCAGCAAGATATTCGAAGCCGATCATCTTTATAAGAGTTTCGGTGACTTGAAGATTCTGGATGATTTCTCTTATATTTTTGCCCGTTATGAGAAAATGGGAATTGTAGGCAACAACGGAACGGGAAAGTCTACATTTATCAAGATACTCATGGGGCAGGTACAGCCTGATAGCGGTACGGTGGATATCGGCGAAACGGTTCGTTTCGGTTATTATTCACAGGACGGTCTCCAGTTTGACGAACAGATGAAGGTGATTGATGTGGTACAGGATATTGCCGAGGTCATAGAACTGGGCAACGGCAAGAAACTGACGGCATCCCAATTCCTTCAACATTTCCTGTTTACTCCCGAAACGCAGCATAGCTACGTTTATAAATTGAGTGGAGGTGAACGTCGCCGTCTGTATCTCTGCACGGTTCTGATGCGTAATCCCAACTTTCTGGTGCTTGACGAGCCTACCAACGACCTGGATATTATAACTTTGAACGTGCTCGAAGAATATCTTCAGAACTTCAAAGGTTGTGTCATTGTGGTGTCACACGACCGTTACTTTATGGATAAGGTAGTGGATCATTTAATGGTATTCAACGGACAGGGAGATATCCGTGACTTTCCCGGAAATTACAGTGATTACCGAGATTGGAAAGATGCGAAAGCGCAACAGGAAAAAGAGGCTGAGAAACCGCAGGAGGAGAAGACGGCCCGTGTCCGTCTGAATGATAAGCGGAAGATGAGCTTCAAAGAAAAACGTGAGTTTGAACAACTGGAAAAAGAAATAGCCGAACTGGAAACGGAGAAGGCGCAGATTGAAGAACAGCTGTGCAGCGGTACGCTCTCTGTGGACGAACTGACCGAGAAGTCAAAACGATTGCCGGAAGTGAATGACCTGATTGATGAAAAGACTATGCGCTGGTTGGAACTCAGCGAAATAGAAGGTTGAATTCCGAATAACAATAAACCCGAAAATTCTGATAACCAGATACCCCTGATAACATAAACCTTTATGACAAACCTGACCAATTATCATAGTCATTGCCTGTATTGCGACGGACGGGCCAATATGGAAGATTTTATCCGCTTTGCTATCAGCGAAGGCTTTACTTCCTATGGCATTTCTTCTCATGCCCCGTTGCCGTTCTCTACTGCATGGACAATGGAATGGGATCGGATGGATGATTACCTTTCTGAATTCTCTCGTCTCAAAGAAAAGTATGCTGATAAAATAGAATTGGCAATCGGCCTTGAAATAGATTATCTGGATGAGGACAGCAATCCTTCTTTGCCTCGTTTTCAGGATTTGCCGCTTGATTACCGGATCGGTTCGGTACACATGCTGTATTCTCCGGAGCGGGAAATCGTGGATATTGATACTCCGGCAGATACTTTCCGTCAATTAATAGACAAGCATTTCGATGGTGACTTGGATTATGTGGTTCACCTTTATTATAAGAATCTGCTTCGTATGGTAGAATTAGGGGGATTTGATATTGTAGGTCATGCGGATAAGATGCACTACAATGCTTCCTGCTATCGTTCGGGGTTATTGGATGAACCGTGGTATGATACATTGGTTCGCGGATACTTCACGGCCATTGCCGAACACGGCTATATTGTAGAAATCAATACCAAAGCTTATCATGAACTGGGAACATTCTATCCTAATGAACGATATTTCACTTTCTTGAAAGAATTAGGTGTTCGGGTGCAGGTTAATAGTGATGCTCACTATCCGGAAAGGATAAATAATGCTCGTGCCGAAGCTCTGGCTGCTTTGAAGAAGGCAGGTTTCACTTCGGTTGTAGAGTGGCATGATAGAAAATGGGAGGACACGGGAATATCAGTTCCTCGGTGACCGGTTATTTATTTGTAAGTTGGAGTGCAAAAGATTCGTGAGACACGATTTCTTTCTTTTTTATATGAATGATATAAGTGCCCGGTTCTGAGATAGCAATCGGATTATCATTGTCTATTAGTAAATTGGTAGGATGATAAACACTTGCGTAACATAGATCATTGATGACAGCCGCTTGTGCTTTTTTATCATTGCGGATGATATGAACGGAGCGACTGTCGAAATCGCGCACTTTTTGTTGTGTGGTGGCTGGAAGTGTCAGATATACATAAGATGCAGGTGCATCTTTACGGTGTTTTAAGTAAACTGAGAATAATTTACTTTTTAGAATTTCGGGTTTGTACATTCCCATAAAGTCTTTCCATTGTCCTTCTTTATTCTCGGTCAGAGTGATGCAAGTGTCCGCCTGCAAGATGATATATCCGGTATTATCATGGAAAATCCGTTTATTGTCATCAGACCATACTTTGCCTTTGCTGAACCGTTGGTCAATAGATGTCATAATAGTGGCTGTGCTGTCAGCATGGATGTTGCTTCCCATACATAATACATAGTTATCCGTAAATATCCAGGTTTTATTCGCCTCCAGTTTGTTACGTTTCAGCTGCATGGCAGTAATTCCGGTATTTTGGTAAGTCGTTCCTCCTACATAGGAACTGTGATTTCGCGCATCTGTTTTATTGGGATTAGGAATAGGCGCATTGCTTTCATAAGTAGTAATCCCCGGGATTCTTCTCCAATTCCAAAAAGGAAAAATGTTATGGTATTCATCTCCATACACATACGTATACAATGCACCGTCGGCCATGTAATATCCTTTCAGGTTATCCTCGTTCACCAGTTCCGTGCCGATTACTCGTTCGGAAGCCATACGTACGGAAGCCAGCCAGGTAGGAGTACGGTGAACGGTATAGTCCGACTCCCGGAAATGTTTGTTTCCGGTGAATGAGTTGGGGACTTGTGAAAAAGAAGAATTTCGAAGAATCATTTTCTTTATTTGATCGGCAACTTCCGGTTCGCTGCTTTTCATTAATGAATGTGCGGCAAAGAGTAAACTAAATCCTTTGTCAATATCTGCGTTGCGGAATAGTTGGCGGTTAAGCGCATTTACATCCCAATATCCCCTCCAGATAATCCATTGGTAACCTTCTAGTAGCAGGGAGGTGAGAATTCTTTGTTGTTCCTGTGAAAAAGCAAGGGTAGTGCCGGTAAATAGTTCCGAATAGAAACTCATATTGCATATAAAAGACAGGCCATAATTGCCAAACTGTTGTTGGGGCCCGTGCTGGTGAAAACTCCAGTCAGCTTTGATTCCTTCTTTTTGTCCGAGAGTTATTTCAGAGGCAATAACTTTCCGTGCTTCTTTTGCCAGTTGCCAGTCATTCTGCAATAAAGCTCTGATTAGTACATTACCTGCCAGCCAAACTTTGTTCTGTCCTGTCATGCCGAAGGATGAATTCATCATTACTTTGATTGCGCCTTGTTTTTCCGGTTCGCTCATTTCTTGTTCGAACAATAGGAATGCGGGCCCGAGTGTACGTGGAATGCCGATTTGATTATACCACCAATTTTTGCATACCAGTTTTCTACTGAACCAGAAATTCATTGCTTGATGAATGGCGTTAGTCAGTCGGGCTCTTTCAGACGGTTTAAGTATCTGCTTTTTCTGGTAATGGTATTTAGTGAGTTTCAATATCCGTTCGGTATGTTTTTTCGGTTCCCACCCGGAACGTTTCGTATCTGCGTAGTTGATATCTTCCCATGAACCGTCCGTATGGAGAGTATTTATTAAATGTTTGATTTCTTTAGGGGAGATAGGATATAGTTGTTGTAACTCAATTACATTCTGATCCGAAGCTTCCTTCTCTGGAGGGATTGTTGATAATTGCCTAAGAAGCACCTCCTTACCTTTATCTTTGCCGACAGTGGCATTTATATAGTTTCTTTTGATTAAGGCGACTGAGTCATTGAACGCTTCTTGTGCATCGAGCGGTGCATAGCTTAATAGACAAAGAAGTAACGAGAGATAAAGGTAAGAGGGTGTGATTTTCATATTTTCTATTCTAGACTGTTTTCGGATTGCTTTTCTGTATTTTATTTATTCTGTCCGTTTGCAGGCATTCGCCAGGAAAAACTCATTCAATGCATCTTCGTAATTTCCGTGAATCAGAATATGATGATTGCCCAATGGATTCTTCAGGAAATACTCGGCGGGAGTATTCATACGGATACGTACCTGTGTACGGCACATATTGATATAATTCGTGTTTTCGGATAATGTTCCCGTGGACAAGTAATATTCATCCAGACATTCGCCGCCACATTTAATAATAGTCACGTCTCCTGTTGGAAGTAAGCCTTGGATAGCAATACTTTTTTCTGTCTCGAAGTGGTTGCGGATAATGTATCTTTCCGTTTGTTTAAGGCCTATGGTACAGTGAGCTAATATAAGCTCGTTGGTGCGGGAATTAATCATGGAAGGATTCGCCATGAATCCGTCTTTTCCGGTTAATGACTTCACGGCCAGCAAAGTAAATATCGACTGAAGATCCCCTTCACAACCTGCCATTATGCCATCGTCATTCAGCAAAGATAATGCCAGACAACCGGTAGTGTCGATTTGCTCAATCAGTTTGAAACAACTGAGTGTCAACGCCTCCAACTTTTCTTCTTCGCATACTTTCTTAATAGCCCGATATAATCGCATCGCTTTGATTAAATCTTCGGGAGTTCCTTCACGGCAAGCAAGAGCTTGTGAAGCAACGGCAGCACAGGAAGCACCTACCTGTTCATCTGTGATTTGTTGAAAATGTTCATAAATTCGTTCCAATGGAATGTCTATGTATTCGATACCCCAACGGCGTTTTGCCAGAAGATAGTCAACATTGCTGGCGACCAACCAGGATGAAGGTGTTCCGATAACTCCGATGCGTTTGCCGAATAAAGAACGTTGTGCCCGGAAATTATTATAGAGTATATGTACACGTTGTATGATTGCCGGTAATTCACCGTGAAGAATTTCGCTTTTCATTCCTCTTCCGCGTAACCATGTAGATATCTCCAGAGCGGCTGCAAGTGAGTTTTGCATACCGTCGGCCAGTAAAATGGCAGGGCGGGGAAGTCGTTCGAAATGTTGGATGACCAGTCTTTCTACTCCGCCGGTAGCGATAAAAATAATCTTGAAATCATCACTCGTCAACTTGTCCATATCCTGATAATCGACAAGCTTGACAGTATAATATTTTTCGAGTTCGCTTAAAATCGCTTCATGCGAACTGCGCAGCGTGGCTTGTTTATGAAGTAGTGACGCAAATGAGATAAGGTGTATGGTCATTATGATATTGTTTTAAGTTTTCCGTATGACAAATGTATAGCTTTATTTTCAAAATCCCATAACGTTTTTAACCTTGCTAAGGTTTTTAAAGTTTTTATGTCTCTGTATTCAAATTATTGCGTACATTTGCAGCTCTAAGTAGATAAAGTAAATAGTAATTAAGTAATTTGTAGTTAAAATTATGCCAACCATATCCATTCGCGGAAACGAGATGCCTGCATCTCCTATCAGAAAACTGGCTCCTTTGGCAGACGCTGCCAAACAACGCGGAGTTCATGTATTTCACCTGAACATCGGACAGCCTGACCTGCCCACGCCTCAGGTCGCGATTGACGCGATACGCAACATTGATCGCAAAGTGCTGGAGTACAGTCCCAGCGCAGGTTATCGTAGCTATCGCGAGAAATTAGTAGGATATTATGCAAAGTTCAATATCAATCTTACAGCAGATGATATAATCATTACGTCGGGTGGTTCGGAGGCGGTGCTTTTCTCTTTCCTTTCCTGTCTGAATCCCGGGGATGAAATTATTGTTCCGGAACCGGCTTATGCCAACTATATGGCATTTGCTATCTCTGCCGGAGCGAAGATCCGCACTATCGCCACGACTATCGAAGAGGGTTTCTCACTTCCGAAAGTGGAGAAATTTGAAGAACTGATAAATGAACGTACCAAAGCTATCCTGATTTGTAATCCGAACAATCCGACCGGTTATCTGTATACTCGTCGTGAGATGAATCAGATTCGTGACTTGGTGAAGAAATACGATTTATTCCTTTTCTCCGATGAAGTATATCGCGAATTTATCTATACCGGTTCGCCCTATATTTCTGCCTGCCATTTGGAAGGCATCGAGAATAATGTGGTTCTGATTGACTCCGTTTCGAAACGTTATTCGGAATGTGGAATCCGTATCGGTGCGCTGATTACCAAGAACAAAGAGATACGTGACGCTGTTATGAAGTTCTGTCAGGCTCGTTTGAGTCCCCCTTTGATCGGACAGATTGCTGCCGAGGCTTCATTGGATGCTCCGGAAGAATATTCACGTGAGACCTATGATGAATATGTGGAACGTCGTAAATGCCTCATTGACGGATTGAACCGCATTCCGGGTGTTTATTCTCCGATTCCTATGGGAGCTTTCTACACGGTGGCGAAACTTCCGGTAGATGATTCGGATAAGTTCTGTGCCTGGTGTCTTTCGGACTTCGAGTACGAAGGGCAGACAGTCTTTATGGCTCCGGCTTCCGGTTTCTATACCACTCCGGGCTCCGGTATCAACGAGGTTCGTATTGCTTATGTATTGAAAAAAGAAGACTTGACCCGTGCGCTTTTTGTCTTGCAAAAGGCTTTGGAGGCGTATCCGGGAAGAACGGAATAAAAGATGTCTCTATCACTTTTCATAGCCCGGCGTATCTATCGTGAAAGCGATGGCGGAAAGCAGGTGTCACGTCCTGCGGTCCTCATTGCTATGGCGGGTATTGCTATCGGACTGGCTGTAATGATTATAGCGGTAGCGGTAGTGATCGGGTTTAAAAGTGAAGTGAGAAATAAGGTCATTGGATTTGGCTCGCATATCCAGATAACGAATCTGGATGCGGTCAATTCTTATGAGACACATCCGATTGTTGCTGGCGACAGTTTGATTGCCGCCCTTTCCGATTATCCTGAAGTGAGTCATGTACAACGTTATTCCACCAAACCGGGAATGATAAAAACAGACGACGCCTTTCAGGGAATGGTGCTGAAGGGTGTTGGACCGGAATTTGATTCCCGCTTTATGAAGGAATATCTGGTCGAAGGAGAAATTCCCGTTTTCAGTGATTCTGTATCTTCCAATCAGGTGCTTATTTCCAAGGCTTTGGCTACTAAGATGAAGTTGAAGCTAGGAGATAAAATTTATACCTATTATATACAAGATGAGGTTCGTGCCCGTCGTTTGACGATTGCCGGAATCTATCAGACTAACTTCTCCGAGTATGATAATCTTTTTTTATTGACTGATCTCAATCTGGTGAACCGCTTGAACGGTTGGCAGCGGGAGCAGGTGAGCGGAGTGGAATTGCAGGTTCGTGATTATGATAAGTTGGAAGACGTAACTTATGAAATCGCTATTGATACCGATAGTCAGCGGGATAAGTTTGGAGGCATATATTATGTACGGAATATTGAACAACTGAATCCCCAGATATTTGAATGGCTTGGCTTATTGGATATGAATGTATGGGTGATTTTGTTCTTAATGATAGGGGTTGCCGGATTTACCATGATTTCCGGTCTATTGATTATTATCATTGAACGTACTAATATGATAGGAATCCTGAAAGCGTTGGGAGCTGACAATTTCACTATTCGTAAGACGTTTCTTTGGTTCTCTGTTTTTCTTATCGGAAAAGGAATGCTTTGGGGAAACGTGATCGGTCTGGCATTCTACTTTATTCAATCTCAATTCGGAATTCTCAAACTCGACCCGGAAAGTTATTATGTCGATACAGTATCGGTCTCTTTCAATATCTGGCTTTTTCTTTTGATTAATATCGGTACATTGTTGTCGTCGGTGCTGATGTTGATCGGTCCTTCTTTCCTGATAACGAAAATCAATCCGGCAAACTCTATGCGATATGAGTAAGTCTTCCTTCCGGATATAAATAAACAGGTTTATTATCTTCTCATAAAATCACCTTTCCCTCGGAAAAGGCGGCATAGCTTGAAATTAAGAGATTGTATCGGTTGGAGAATATCGAATATGGGCAATGAGAAATAATATTTTCTACCTCCCCCCATTTCTTTGGCTGTCCGGTTAATCACAATAGCTTGCGTTATGTAACGAAGCAGCCATATCAATAATGCAATACCTGCTACCAGCCAATGAAAGTTGAGTATGCCGAATACGATACCTGCCATACAGGCGACATAGAATAACAGGCGGGAAAATGTTTCGAATCCCGACAGGTAACGTTGTGCTCCACGGTAGAAGCGTGCGGTAGCCATATAACTAATTTTTTCTTCCTTCCAGTCTTTGTAGCGATAGACGGGCTGTATACGCATCGTAGCGTTGAAGTCAGTTTCTACACGCGTATTCGTTTTGGTTACTATTTGATTAATGAACAAGTCATCTTCTCCGCGTTGCAGGTTCAGATATTTGGAATATCCTTTTTGTTTGAAGAATAATTCTTTACGGTAAGCCATGTTACGACCGATACCCATATAGGGGTTTCCGGCCAAGGCGAACCCCAGATAACGTAAAGACTGAAATAATGTATCGAATGCGATACGTTTGTGTAACCAGCCTTTGATACGGTCGTATCCGCTGTACCCCAATACGATTTGCGTTTGCGAAGTGAAGTTGCGCGCCATAAGTTTCAGCCATTGGTTACTTGCAGGCATACAGTTGGTTTCCGTAAATACAAGCCAGTCGTGCTTGCTGGCTTTGATACCTAATGTCAGAGCCAGTTTCTTGTGGCTGATATAGCGGGCGCTGTCCGGTGTAAAACTATGGTAGAGATGAGGATATTTTTCTTCCATGTATCCCAGCACATCTTCTGTTTCATCAGTGGAAGCGTCATTGATAACAATGACTTCGAACTGCGGGTAATCTTGTTCCAGAATAGCAGGCAGAATTTTACGCAGGTTATCAGCTTCATTGCGTGCACAAAGAATGACGGAAAGTGGAGGCAATTCCCGTGAGAAGTGGGTTTCCTCTTTGCGTACAGTCTTATTGCGAACGTGTATCCGATTGTACAAACCGAAATAGTAAATAAGCTGAATGATAAAAAGAATACCTGCCGCCGATAAAAGAATCAGTTCGGCAGTATTGAATGTAAATGCTTCCATTGAATTTAAGTGTCGTTTTTACGCCCGCAAAAGTACGCATTTTTTCGATAGTTCCCTCATCTTGAAGGAAGGTTATTTCGCAAATCCAGATATTCTTTCTTGAACATATTCACGAAAAGGAAGAATAGCGAGAGTAATAACGGCCCGAAGATGACTCCCATAAATCCGAATAACGGCAAACCGATGACAACTCCGAAAATAGTGATGAGCGGATGTGTGTCCGCCATTTTCTTTTGAAGGATAAATCGGATCAGGTTGTCGGATTGTGACACGACGATGGCTCCGTATGCAGCGAGCCCGATTGCATGGAACCAGTCTCCGCTAATAGCCAGATAAGCGGCTACGGGAAACCATACCAATGCTGTACCTACCATGGGGATGACCGTCGCAAGGCAGGTAAGGAATCCTGTAAGCAGAATGTCCGGTACATCAAAGAACCAGTAACCGATCATGGCTACTCCACCTTGTATGATTGCCAGCAAAGGAATACCGACGGCATTGGAGTGTACAATCATCTTGATGTCGTGCACTACATGCTCTGTATTGGCTTCGCTGAAAGGAAGTATTTCGCTGATGTATTTCTCCATCCGCTGTCCGCCTATCAGCATAAAGTAAAGTACGAATACCAAAACGAAAAGGTTGACTGCAAAGCTACTGATGCTGCCCATGACGAATTGCCCTATGGCAGGAAGTGCGGAGATAATAAAGGAAGTGGTATCCTTGCCCAGTACATCGTAACCGGTTTTTTCCTTGATGATATTTGCTGCACTTTCAATCGGGGCAATAATACTTTGCGGGTCGAGGTTGATATCCTGCAATTTATTGACCAGCATCCATACAATCAGCGAGATGGGAACCAGGAAGCACAGAATGGCTTCTCCTGTGATCAGCAGTGCTGCGAAGCTTCGTTTCATTCGTGCACCGAGATAGATCATCTGTTTGCGTACAAGGATGTAGATAGTGAGTGCCCCCAGTAATCCGCCGAGGAAGGGAGTGATTTGCCGGAACAAGATAATGCCCAGTCCGATAATGATAATAATCAGAGAATATTTCCAATATTTTTCTTTCATAATAAATAAAAAGGAGAATAGAGATTCCTCTCTATTTATAACATTACACCAATTAAAATGTTTCGCTCCTAAGGCAGATCGAGACTGAAAATAGTTTGTCCCGGACGGCTTTCCCGGATGGATAAGTGTCCGTCATGTTGCCGGATGATCTGTTTGCAAAGACTGAGCCCGATTCCGCTTCCTTCCGTTTTCGTTGTGAAGAACGGAATGAAGATCTGTTCCCGTATCTCTTCCGGTATGCCGGGGCCATTATCTTCTATCTCGACCTGCAGACGGTCTGCCCGCCGTACGCGGAGAATGATTCTTCCGTCCGCCTGTCCCTCGAGTGCCTGCATCGCATTTTTCAGCAGATTAAGAAAGACTTGTGACAGTTGATTGGGATCACCATCTGTTTCTATCGGGTCCGGCACGCATTGCAGCATGAACCGGATGCCGCGTTCCCGAAAGTCGCTTTGCAGCAATTCTTCAAGATTGCGGAGCATCTCGGTCAATGCGAAGCGCCTTTTTTCCGGATGGGGGAGATAGGACAGATGCCGGAATGACTCCGTAAACTCCATCAGCCGTTCGCTCTGAGCCTGTATAATCCGTAGTCCGCGGGCCGATTTTTCGTTGATATCCGGACGCTCGGACAAGGTTTGTGAGAGTGAGAGGATCGGTGCGATGGTATTCATGATTTCATGCGTCAGCACATGTGTCAGTTTGCTCCATGATTCGTTCTCCTTATCGCTCAATTCGTCGCCGATGTCTTTGATGGACAAGATGGTGATGGTTTCGCCGTCCAGAATCATCTTTTTCTCCGATATGCTGAGACTCTTGCGGATGCCGGTTACATTCAGCAGTTGTGCCAATTGGGTTTCGGTATAGAGACGGTTGCATTTCAGCAGCGAGAAAGCGGCACTGTTGGCAATAATGATTCTACCCGAGTCGTCCCAGGCAAGCACACCGCTGGGCACCTCCTCGAGCAGTGATTGATAGAAATGTTCTTGTTTGTGACTTTCGCCTTTGGTGCGGGCAAGGAGATCGTTAAGCCGGTTGAGGGAGCGGTTCAACTGTGCCTGCTCTTTGCCGACATTTGCCTCCGGAAAGTAGAGCATATTATCCTTATCCTGCACGGCGTCGAAGAACAGTCTGATTTTCCGGTTAAACGTATTCAACTGCCGGGTCAATGCACCGATCTGGAACAGCGAACAGAGCAGCAGTATACCGCCGATGATGTATCCCGTATGCGACACGACCAACCATAGTCCGGTGCCTGCTGTGACCAGTATCAGCAATACGTGAAACAGTATGATGAAATAGATGCGTTGACTGAATATCATTGGGGTCAGAGTTTGAATCGTTTGAGTTTATTGTATAATGTTTGCCGGCTCACTCCCAATTGTTCGGCTGCGGCAGTCAGGTTACCGTTGTTTTGCAGGATGGCAGTTTCGATGGCCCTCCGCTCCACCTCTTCCAGATTGGGGACAGTGGCGGTTGCCTGCGGTTGCCAGGTCTGTTTCACCAGGATATCTTTGGGGCGGATTACGCTGCCTTCACACAAGATGACCGCTTTTTCGATGGTGTGCTGCAACTCCCTTATATTGCCCGGCCAATGATAACTGCGTAATTTTTCGACAGTCTGTTCGTGTATCCGTATTTCCTGCCGTTGATATTTAGAGGTGAATTTACGTAAGAAGCAGTCGATAAAGAGTAGGATATCATCTCCCCGTTCACGTAGGGGAGGCAGTTCCAGATGAATGGTGTTGATGCGGTAGAACAGGTCTTCGCGAAACATGCCCTGCTTCACCATTTCCGGTATATCTTTGTTCGTTGCCGAAATCAGGCGGATATCGACCGGAATCACTTTGTTACTGCCCAGACGAGTCACATTCCGGCTTTGCAATACGGTGAGGAGCTTGGTTTGGAGTGGGAGAGGGAGGTTGCCCAGTTCGTCCATGAACAGTGAACTGCCGTTGGCCGCTTCAAACTTTCCGGGACGGCTTTCGTGGGCATCGGTGAAAGCTCCCCGTTCGTGTCCGAACAGTTCACTTTCGAACAGCGACTCGCTGATGGCCCCCATATCTACGTTCAGCATCGGACGTGCGCCACGAGGTGAGAGGCGGTGTATCTCCCGTGCCAGTATTTCTTTGCCTGTTCCGTTTTCTCCCGTTATCAGGATGTTGGCGTCCGTGCGTGCCACTTTCGATACCACTTTCATCAGTTGCAACATGGCAGGCGAACGCCCCACCAGCATTTCGAATCCCTCACCCCTGTCAACTTTTGCAGTACGTTCCGGAGCTTTGTGGCTACGGTAGGCTTCCGTCACCTTGTCGATCAGGGTCTGGTTGTTCCATGGTTTCAGCAGGAAGTCGGCTGCACCGTTTTTAAGTGCTTTAACGGCAAGTTCCACATCTCCGTAAGCGGTCAGCAACACTCCGGGTAGGGTGGGAGCCATCTGCCGGATGTGCCCCAACCAGTAAAGTCCCTCGTTGCCATTGTTGATACCCGCCGAGAAGTTCATGTCCAGGATGACTACATCGATGCGGCGCGTTGTCAGCAGGGCGGTGATCTGATTTGGATTCGAAGCTGTCAGTATCTTGCTGAAGTAGTTTTCGAGCAGAAGTTCGAGTGAGGCCAATACTCCTTTGTTATCGTCTACAATCAGAATGGTTCCTGTGTTCATAGCATCTCCTTTTGATTCGCTTCCTTTTTTAAGTTCGTGGTAAAGATATTTGTTTTTGTAACTCCCTGCAAGAGAGTGTCCAATATTTAGACGTTTTCGGATTGAGAATTTATGCCGGAGAAGTATCAGAAAGTATTCCAGTGGGAAACAATCGTCAAGTGTCCAATATCTGTACACGGTGGCGTCCAGATATTGGACACTATTGTATATGGTTGAATTGTATCTATCTGATTATAAGTTGATTGTTACTTTTGGCACAGCGTTTGCATATTAGATTGACATGAAACATTTTATATCATTTTGTACCTTTCTTCTTTTTTCAACTCTCTTGTTTGCACAAGCAGAGAGGTCGCTCGACGAATGTATCCGTATTGCATGGAAACAGAATCCGTCTTTACGGAATAGCGGGATAGATATCAAAGAAGCCCGGATGGATTACATCTCTTCTGTGGCGAGTTTCCTGCCCCGTGTCAGTGTATCGGCCGAAGCCGGACGTAACTTCGGGCGTTCCATCGACCCGAATACCAACGGATATACCAACGATACCTTTGATGAAGGAACCGTCGGGCTGGACATGACCCTTTCGCTCTTTGAGGGTTTCACCCGTATCAACCGGGTACGTTTTGAGAAGATGAACCGCAACCGGAGTGAGTGGGCTTTGAAAGAACGCCGTAACGAACTGGCCTGTCAGGTGACGGATGCCTATTATAAACTTCTGCTTGAAGAGCGGATGCTCGATCTGGCTTTAGAGCAGAGCCGCCTTAGCGAGCGTTATCTCAAACAGACCGAGGCTTTCGTCGAGTTGGGATTGAAGTCGGTTTCTGATTTGCAGGAAGTCAAAGCCCGTCGCGAAGGTGATATTTACCGCTATCAGGCCCGTCAGAATGGTTGTCGTCTGGCATTGCTCCGCTTGAAGCAGCTATTGAATCTTCATGACGAGGATACGCTGGCCGTACAAGATACTATCAACTACGAACTTCTTTCGGCCTATCCGCTGCCACAAACGGAAGAACTCTATACGCAGTCTCTGGTGGCGATGCCTTCGATGCGGATGATGGAACTCAGGCAACGTGCAGCCCGTAAGGAATATGCCATGGCAGGAGGTAAATTTTCGCCAACCGTCTTTGCCCGCTTTTCAATGGCTTCCCGTTACCTCGATGGTTTTTCTACCAAACAGTTGAACGACAATTTAGGCAAGTATATCGGTATCGGTATTTCCATCCCTCTGCTGAGCGGGCTGGAACGACTGACTACCCTGCGCAAACACAAGTTGAATATATTCCGCCTCCGGAACGAGGAAGAACTGCAAAAGCAACAACTCTATACGGAGGTGGAGCAAACGGTTCTTTCTCTCCGTTCCGGTTATGATGAATTCCGGCAAGTGTTGCAGCAGTTCAGAGCCGAAGAGCTGGTACTGAAAGAATCCGAACGGAAATGGGAAGAGGGGCTTATCTCCGTCTTTCAGTTGATGGAGGCCCGCAATCGCTTCATCTCCTCCAAAGCCGAGTTGGCGCGGGTACGCTTGCAGGTAGATATGACTTTGAAGATGGAAACCTATTATCGCACGGGGAGCTTCTGTACGTTGCCCGGTGAAGAGTGATGGACGAGTTGTACAACTCGTCGTATACCAGTTGCTCAACTCGTCATGTACCAGTTGTACAACTCGTACACCGTTTCTCTACGGCCCGATGATATGACCTTATAAACAAACGTGAATTATATATAAAGCAATAATTATCTATGGATACAATGATCGAACGCAAGCCCGGAATGAAGCGGAAGCATTATTATGCCGTCGCCGGAGCCGTGGTATTGGTGGGACTTGTTTTTTACTTTATTTTCAGGGACACTTCCTCTTCTATGAATGTGGAAAAAGACCGGCTGACCATTGCTACAGTTACCCGGGGAGAGTTCAGTGATTACATCCGGGTTATCGGACAAGTGATGCCCAACCGCATCATTTATATGGATGCGATAGAAGGAGGCCGTGTGGAAGAGCGCCTGAAAGAAGAGGGAGCTATGGTAAAGGCCGGTGATGTGATTCTGCGTCTTAGCAACCCATTGCTCAATATCGGTATCATGCAGAGTGAAGCCGATCTTGCTTATCAGGAAAACGAGTTGCGTAATACCCGGATTAGTATGGAGCAGGAACGACTGCAACTGAAACAAGAACGTATCGGCCTGAATAAAGAGCTTATCGGGAAGCAACGCCGCCACGACGTTGTCGTTCTCCTCGTGGTTGACGGCGATGAACAGGTCGCATTTGCGCACCGAAGCCTCGCGCAGCACGGCGAAGGTCGTCGAGTCGCCCTCGACGGTGATCACGTCGGCCAGACTGCCCACCTCGGAGAGCAGCTTCTGGTCGCTGTCGATGATGGTGATGTCGTGGCCGTTGCCGCTGAGCATACGGGCCAGGTGACTGCCCATCTCGCCGGCACCCGCTATCACGATTTTCATAGTTGCGTCTGTTTAGTCAGCACAATACGTCGCCCGGAAGGTCCGGGCAACATTTTTGCAATTTATCTTACAAATGTATACATTTGTGACCGAAAGCCAAAATTTCGGGACGTAAAAATACCTTATTGATATGCCGACATGGTTAATCGTTTTTCTGTTCGCGGTGGGGGCCGTGGCCCTTTTCGTCGTGGGCATGTCGCTGACGCTGATGATCAAAGGACATAACATCGACTCCGAGATCTCGACCAACAAGAACATGCAGCGGCTGGGCATCAAGTGCGCCGTACACGAAACGCGCGAAGCGGACGGCAGCGCCGGCTGCTCCGACACGCATACGGCCGCGGGGTGTTCGGGCAACTGCTCGGCCTGCGACATCGAAGA
>OISI01000180.1_pt1 | contig 24077 bp, 10 predicted proteins | sample 1586541 | NCBI WGS metagenome assembly OISI01 (sample SAMN02674792, study PRJEB24791) | human gut metagenome, SKBSTL006 | isolation source: stool | host: Homo sapiens | place: USA | reverse complement strand
ACGATATGACTCGTTATAGCGATGATTATTGGAAAGAGCACATGAACAATGTACCAATACGGCATCTTTGCCGTCCATAACGATGTTGGCGTCCACTACATTGAAGTTTTTGCTCGACTGTTTCCATACTTGCAGGCGTTTGGGGTTACCATTGCCATAGTCGTTGTCGTTCGGTGCACGCCAGAAGTTCGGCTGAAGTCCGAAGCCATCTTTAAAGTATTCGGTTCCACCTACCTTATAGGAAGAAACCAGACCGGTCTTCTTATCGAATACGAAGTTTACTTTTGAAGAAGACGCTGTCAGTTCATTGCCTTCTGCCGATACTTTCAGAGCCGGACCACCGGTAGCGAAAGTACGTTCGCCCGGTTCGATAGGCAGACGGAACTGTTCGTATGCTATTTCATGTCCAACGGGGATTAACGGTTCCGGTTCGGTAGTCGTTACGTTGAAGTATATAAAATACTCAGTTCCGGGTTTTGATTTCAGTCCGCTTGTCGCGATCGTGATTTCTTTGCTTCCCTGCGGTTCCACATTGACAGACATTTTGCCGCCTTTCACTGTTTTGCCATTGGCCTTAATGGTATATGAGATCATATACTTCTGCAGGTTCGTGAAGTAGAAACGATTCTTGACCAGGAATTTTCCATTAGCCGGATCCACAGCTTCGAAAGCCACGTTCTGGTGAACATACTTCACTTCGGCCATAGCCGGATGCGGAGTACGGTCCGGACTTACAATACCGTTACAGTTAAAGTTACCGTCGTTCGGAGTGTTTACCCCATAGTCACCACCGTATGTCCAGAAGTGGCGTCCGTTTTCGTCTACTGCGTCAATGCCCTGGTCTACCCAATCCCAAATGTATCCACCCTGCAGGTTCGGATATTTATAGATTGCTTTCCATTGATCCCAAAGGTTACCGTTTGAGTTACCCATGGCATGTGAATATTCAGAAGGAACAATCGGGCGGTCACTGCCGCGTTTGCCCATTGCCTCCAGCCAGTCGGCACCCGGATATTGCGGAACATACATATCGGAGTTCCATTCCCATTGGGCACGTTCGTAGTTGACCGGACGGTTCATGATGTCTTTATCGGCATTCTTGACCCAAAGGTAAGTCTGGTAGAAGTTATAACCGTTGCCGGCTTCGTTACCCAGCGACCAGAAAGTCAGACTCGGATAGTTCTTATTACGTTCGAACATGTTGATTGTGCGATCCATGTGCGCTTTCAACCATTCCGGATTGTTTCCCAGCGTACCGCCTTTAGCAAGATCATAGTACATGCCATGGCTCTCGATGTTTGCTTCATCGTATACATAAAGTCCGTATTCGTCGCACAATTCGTAGAAACGGCGATCTTGCGGATAATGGCACAGGCGAACCGTATTCAGGTTGTGTTGTTTCATCAATTCGAAATCTTTGCGCATCAACTCTTCAGTCATATAGTGACCGGTAGCAGGGTTATGTTCGTGAATGTTCACTCCCTTCAACTTCAGCGGCTGTCCGTTGATGAAGAGGCATACATAGGGCTTTCCGTTGCGTGCCAGTTGCTCGGTCGGTTTAATTTCGATGCGGCGGAAACCTACGTTGAACGGAATGATTTCGTTCACTTTACCGTTTTCTTTTACTGTCATCACCAACTTGTAGAGGTTGGGGGCTTCCGAAGTCCAGGTCTTTACATCCGGAAGTGTCTGGTCGAAAGACACCGTACGGGTCTCTCCGGCCGCTACATTAGTTGCTTTCTCTCCGGTTGCCACTACTTTGCCATTGGCATCGAGCAGTTCGTATACCAACGTCATATTGCCGGCTGTCGAACCGTTGTTTCTCAGGTCTACGCCCAGTTTGAAGATACCGTCTTTGTATGTATCGTCCAGAGTCGATGTTACACGGAAATCTTTGAGCGCGGCTTTGGGTTGTGAGTAAAGGAATACATCGCGTTCGATACCGCTGATACGCCAGAAGTCCTGGCATTCCAGATAGGATCCGGTACTCCAGCGGTAAATCTTTAAAGTAAGGACATTTTTGCCGGGCTTCACGAATTTATTGATCAGGAACTCCGCACTGTTTTTAGAGTCCTCGCTGTAACCTACTTCCTGTCCGTTGATATATACGTATACACCCGATTTGGCACCGGCCAGGTGGAGGTAAATATCGCGTCCGTCCCAGTCGGCGGGAATATCGATGTCCCTGCGGTAAACACCTACCGGATTGGCTTCCGGCAAAGTAGGAGGTTGAGGGTTACGGGGCTGGAATTCATATCCGTGGTTGGTATAAATAGCTACTCCGTGGCCTTGTACTTCCCAGTTGCCCGGTACTTTGATGTCTGCCCAATCGGCCGTACTGATTGCAGGGTCGGTGATGTTGGCCGGCAGGTTCTTGTATGAATCTACAAAATAGAACTTCCAGGTGCCGTTCAGGAGTTGGTAGTACTTGCTTTTTTCAAACTTTCCGGTCAGGGCGTTTGCGCGGTTTTCGTAGGTCATAAATGAAGAACGGGGGTATTCTTTATTTACGGCTACCACCTGTACGTCCTGCCAGTAAGGTTTCGTCGGTTTGTTGCCGGCCGAAGCAAAGGTGGATGCCATCAGGAGGCCACCCAACATAAGGCTATTTAAGGTGTCAGATAGTCTTAACTTCATGTTTTGAGGGTATTAGAATGATAATTTATTTAACTTTTATATGATCAAAGCCTTCTCCGTATACGCCGATTACTGCGCTTTGCGAGACAAAAGCAGTCGGGTCACAGTCTTTTATCAACCGGAAGATAATGGTTGACTCCCGTTTTTTTGCCAGGACGAACATCATCTTCTGCTCTTTGCCGGTATAGAATCCGGTTGCATTGATAATGGTTACTCCCCGGTGCGGATATTCGTTGATGCGTTTGCCTATTTCTTCATACTTGTTGGAGATGATAAAGAATTGTACCGATTGGCGCGCACTGTTCACTACCTGGTCCAGTACGAAGCTGCAAACATAAAGGGTCACATATCCATATACTACCTTTTCCCAGTCTTTCAGTACGAAATAGCTGGAAGAGATAATGATCAGGTCACATATCAGCATGACTCTTCCCAAAGTGATGTCGCGGTATTTGTTGATGACAGCCGCGATAATATCGGTTCCTCCCGTACTTCCGTTGGCTGAGAAAGCAATACCGATGCCGCTGCCACAGAAAGAAGCACCCAACACGCAAGCCATGAACGGCTGATCGTGTAGCAAGGTTACGTTCGCGGTTAATTTTTGGATAACGGACAGGAAGAAGGTTAAAGTGAATACACCGAATATGGTTTTAAGACTGAATCGAAATCCCAGCACTTTGAGGGATACCATCAGCAAGACAGCATTGATGGCAAAGTAAGTGTATTGAACCGGGAATCCGGTAGCGAAATAAACAATAGAGGCAATGCCCGGTACTCCACCGGTGGTGATGTCGTTAGGAAGCAGGAAGAGAGTCCATCCGATGCCGTAAAGGATCATTCCCAAGGCAATCATTAAGTAGTCTTTCGTTTCTCTGATTACTCCCTGTTTAGAGGGCTTTGATATTTTCATCTTCATGGATGGGTTGTGTAGTCTTATAATCGGACACGGATTTCACGAACCGGCCGGCTTTGTGTAGCGAACTAACTGCCGGATGACTCGTGAAACCCGTGTCAAAAAGAAGTTTTATTATTTTGCGAAAGCGTGTCTGTAACCTTTCACCTTGTTCCATGCTCCACGAGTAAAGTCGGGGATAGCTACCGGGGCAGAGCTGTTTTCGATAGAAAGCTTGGTCAGGTCGGCCATACAGCACCATTCTGCAAGGTCATAAACGTCCATATCCAAAGGAAGACCGTTGCGCAGACAGTAAACCAGACGATAGTCCATGATGTAGTCCATACCGCCGTGTCCGCCTACTTTCTTGGCAGTTTCTTCCAGTTCTTTGTGGATCGGATGTTTGTATTTGTCCATCAACGCTTTTTTAACGTCAGCCGGTACAGAACCGTGTGCATTTAGCTTTTCGTGGTTAGGTACATCGTTTGAAGCGATCTGAGTCGGACGCATGCAATATTCTTCGATAGGATATTTGCTTGCATAGCCGTCAGCACCTACTACCTGATACATACGGCTGTAAGGACGCGGAGTCATCACGTTGTGCTGAATCAGGATAGTCTTACCTTTTTCTGTACGGATCAATGTAGAAGTCTGGTCACCGTTCTGGAAGTCTTTCACTTCTTTGCCGGTTGTCTTTTTGATGTATGCCGGACCGTTTACAGCTTTGGTATCCATAGATACGAGGTAGTTCATTTTGTCACCACGGTGAATGTCGAGCAGCTGGCAAGCCGGGCCCATGCCGTGAGTAGCGTATACATCGCCACGGTGGTTCTGGTTGTAATCCATACGCCAGTTGTTCCAGTAGTACGGCCAGAAGTCTTCAAGGTTGTGGATGTAAGCACCTTCTGTGTGCAGCACTTCACCGAATACACCCTGTTGAGCCATGTTCAGGGTAGTCAGTTCAAAGAAGTCGTATACACAGTTTTCAAGCTGCATACAGTGTTTGCGAGTTTTCTCTGAAGTGTTGATCAAAGCCCAGATTTCATCCAGCGTCATTGCCGAAGGAACTTCAATGGCAACGTGTTTGCCATGTTCCATAGCGTAGATAGCCATCTGTGCGTGATGTTTCCAGTCTGTTGCGATATAAACGAGGTCGATATCTTTACGTTCGCAAAGTTTTTTCCAGGCGTCTTCACTTCCGGAGTAAGAAGCTGCTTCCGGTAAGTTTGCTTTTGTCAGGATTTTCTGTGCGCCGGCTACGCGTTCAGGGATAAGGTCACAAAGGGCTACGATCTGTGTTCCGGGGATGTGAGTGAAGCGTTCTACTGCACCCGGACCACGCATACCCAAACCAATGAATCCGACACGTACCACGTCGAGTTTAGGAGTAGTCAGTCCGACTACATCTTTTTGTCCGGCGGGACGTACAGGCACTGAAGTCTCGATAGGCTTGATGGTTTGTGCTACGGCACCAGAGGTGCATGCAAACAGAGCAAGTCCGATAAACAGGGCATTTAGATGTTTAAACATGTTTGAATAAGATTTGATTAGTTAATAAAATTGTTGTTAATAATAGTGTTTCATTTCTATCGTGCAAAGATAAGAATACTTTTCACAACTCTTATCTTTTATGCGATTAAAACGTTCTCTGTTACATCTTTAATTCATAGATATTCCGGTTATTATTATAACAGGACAATTCCTGTCGGTCTACAGAGATGGCTGCTTCTGTTCTTTAACGGAAGTTGCCATCTCTGCAGCAGGCTGGCTTTTCTTTCTGCAAAAGCCTGATAATGTCATCTTTTACAAGTTGTTTGAACCCGGTAGTGCAATGTTTGTCCGGGGTATATAATGCTGCGTGTAGTGTGTTGTGGGTTGCAACTCTGTCTTTCATTCTTCTGTTCCTTTTATGAGATTCTTTTCCTTTGTTAGGTTGCTCGAGCTTATTATTTACTTTTTGATATACGTTATAAATACACACCATTGGGGGGCTACCCTCGGTATAATAGTTTTAATTTATATTATTTTAATAAATGACCGGCTTTAAAACTACTTTTGATTTCTGAAAGAAGAATGACTCAATCGGTGTGATTCTGATAGTATATCCTGTTTTTTGCTGACTCGCAATTGGGGTAAAATAGCTCTGGCAGAGAAGAGGACTGCATAAAAAACGGATGTAAACTGCAAAAAAATACGTAAAAGGTGAAATTTTTCCAATATCTATGCATGAAATCTATTAAACGAAAGCTTTCTTTCTTTAAAAGGGAGGCGGCATTCGTTTAGAACCAACGCTCTATTTCATTAGAACTAAAGTTACATTAGGTCGGAAGATAAAATTCATTGCTCTTATTCCGCCTCTTTTTCACTTTTTAGCCGTGTGTCGGTTAATGTCGGAAAAGTGTCAGAATGTAGCCGTTTACACCTTTTGATGAAGATGAATGTGGTGCTTTTGCCGGAAAGGGTAGGGATGTGTATCTGAACAGACGGGAAAGGTGATATTCTGCAAAAGCCTGATTGCCGGAAAAGGCGTTTTTGATCACCGCAAAGAAAACTACCCGGATATAGCAGAAGCTATACCGGGTAGAAAATACAAAATGACACTATATATACACTATTGACTTTTTGTCGGAGTGCATTAAGGGTTCAACTCGATCCATTCACCGGCTTGAGTATCTATGTTCAAGATATCCGTGCCGGATAAAGTATAGTTCTTATTCGGCTTCAGTGTACCGGGACGGGCTATTTTCAACATGCCGCCTTTCTCCGAATAGATGCGTACCCGATTGATTTCTCCACCTTCCATCCGGGCCGATACCAGGAATGCACCCATGGCGCGTAAGCTTTCGAAGGATACATCTTTCCATTCTTTCGGTATTGCCGGGAAGATGCGTATTACGCCTGTGTGACTTTGCAGCAACATTTCTTGTATGCCTGCTGCAAAAGCGAAGTTACCTTCGAGCGTGAAGGGGCGGTAAGTGAAGCGGGATTTGCCGCTTTGGGTCTGGTCACCGTTGGCATGGAAGGTGTTCTTCAGGCAGAAGCATTCCGCAAAGGTTTTCAGGGCTTGTGCGGCACCTTCACCATCGAATGCACGGGCTTTCATATTGGCGAGCCAACTGTATGAATATCCTGTCCAGTAGTCCGGCCCTACTTCATCGAGTCTCTTCAAGGTGGCGCGGATGATGTGTTGTGACTTTTCTCCGTCGCTCCAGTCTATCAGTCCCAGCGGATGGATAGCCATGGCATGTGAAAAATGACGGTGTGATTCTTTGTAGGGATATCCTTTGGCGAAAGTGAGGCAACCTTCTTCGTCTACGTCGTAATCTGGTAGTTGGGCTTCCAGGGATGCCCAGTGTCCGGCTTCGTCGGCCAGGTTCAGTTCGTGTGCCAGTTCGGAAGCAGCCTTAAAGAGGAAGTGCATCATTGCCAGGTCATAATTGGTCATGTCGCTGAACCACGCTTGCAGGGAGTTGTCGAATATTTCGGGACTTGAACTGAATTCCAGTTTACGTACTCCTTCGGGGGTAACTTCTGAAATTTGCTCCAGATAGATTGCCACATCCTTGATGAATGGATAAGCACGCTCTTTGAGGAAAGTGCGGTCTGCCGAATATTTCCATTGCAGATAGAAGTGTTGTGCCAGCCATGCAGCTACGGTTTGCGACATGGAGTATTGTATCCATCCTCCCATGGGTTCTCCTGTCAGGGTGCAAACCCCCGGTATATTCATCCCTTCGGTACCGAAATAGCGGCGGGTGTAGCGTTTGTATGCATCCCGTTGGTTCCACAACGTGTTCAGATAGCCCATTCCTTCGGTCAGGTGATTGCCTGTATAGGTCGGCCAGTAACTTAGCTGGGTATTTAAATCGTGATGATAGTCTCCCTTCCAGGGCGGAAGTTTGCCGTTATCGGCTGTCCATACGGCCTGCAGGGAGATGGGGTATGAGTGTTCGCGGGTAGTGGAACCGAATTTATACATTTCGTTCTGATACTGTTTTTGCAGTACAGAATCGGGTAGAGTGATCGATGATTGTGCCCAGTACTTGTCCCAATATTCCAGGTGTGCCTGATAATCATGCTTTAGACCGCGTTGCAGGGCGGCTTCTGCCTTTTCGGAAGCTTGCTCGCCGGATAAGGAAGAGGTGACGCTCCAGGTACCGTACAAGGTTTCGCCTTCTTGCTTCCAACAGACTGTTACGTCATACGAAAAGTCTCCGTATCCCTTTTGATGGTAGGTTATTTAGTTTCCTTCACGAACCACTTTTCCTTGTTGATAGCCCAATCGGTGCAGATCTTGTCCCGAAACCGGATCGAGGCTGCCATCCGGCTTCGTTTTATTGTATACAGGAGTGATGATGGAGGGTTCTATCGGGGTTTTCAGGTTACGGAATACAAACCATCCGATCGGTTCGGTAGCATGAACGAAAGTCTGCATTTGTGTACCGTCTGCCCAGTCTGCTTCACATAAGGCATTGTTCAGGTAAAGTCTTACCTGAGTCGGAGTGCCGATCTGCTCTAATGGAAATTCGATGGCAGCTCCGGGAATCTTGGATGGCGCGGGATTCATGTCATAAGGCCAGTCCAGCTTTTTCTGTACGGGCAGATAGTTCTTTTGGCGAATATGTTCTTTTACCCAGGAGAAGCGGAAGTTATCTCCCGACAGACTGTCTACCGGACGTAAATCCCATAAATCGGTTCTGTCCAGTGACAGGCGTAGGGTGGAGTCACGTTGCCATACCAAGGCACCGACGGTAGCATTTCCCAAGGGCATTGCTTCGTCCCACGACCGGGCAAGTCCGGTGAATACAAGATCACTCTCTGAAGGAGTGACCGGACAATAGTCATACGAGTTGCAACTGCTCCACAGACCACAACAGAGTAGTAATAGTAGTTTGATTTTCATAATATTAAAAAAGATCAGTTTATAATGTTCTACTTTCAGACTTGTGCTATTATAAATACAATGAGAATAGCAGTCACCATAGAGCGGCTGCTATTCTTTTAATGTATTTTAAGATTCGTCTGACTATTTATTCAATAGCAATTCGATCGCCTTGCTACCCTTGTCTCCGGATTTCTCTTCGGATGCCGGGGCGAAAAGTGCATCCAATAGGTAGACGGGTAAACTCTTTGTCGGGTTGAAATACCCGGATGACACATAATTACGGACAGACGTTAGTAACTGCTGCATCGCAGGTCTTTCATCGATTTTCTTTTCCGGATCGGCACAGAGCACGAATAGTTTTCCTTTTCCTACCTTAGCTTCGAACGAGATACCCAGTTTTTGGTTGGTCTCGTATGAGTCAATGCTCTGTATCAATGGGGTGATTTCTTTCAGTTCGTCGAGTTCCAGGGCTGTCGAATAGTTCAGGATGTCCCACCATTGCCAGTCGGCATAGTTCCGGGTGGGGAAGTCGCGAAAGGCGGGATGCTCGTTATCGATCAGTGTACCTACGATCATTGGATTCCAGTTGAACATAATCGGGTTCCAGAAATGGCTGGCGAAGTGCGCTTTGCGTCCTTTACACTTTTCTGGAATTAACAGTACATTCTTGCCTTCGTTGAGCCACTGTTTGGTTTCGTCATTCCAGGTACGGGTGTAGACGAAGTTGTGCTGTTCCGTTTTCGGTTGTTCCGGATATACCCACACATCCCATTCATTGTGTATACCGCCCAGCTCAGCCTTCAAGGTCAGTTTGCGGGCACTGTCCATCCCGTTCAAGGGGAGTTCGATGATTCCGAGTGAATCTACCGTAGCAGGTTGTATGCTTTTTGTCTTCAGGCTTCCTTTGTGGTATACGGTTCCGTCTTCACCGGTCAGTGTCCAGTTCAGTTTCCGGCTGTTCAGGGCATCTTTACCGAAATGGTAAATTTCCATTTTTGCCTTTAGTTTTTCCCCGTTTCTGAAAGTGCGTTTGGGTAAACGTGCCAGGAGTACGGTCGGAGCACACGATTCTCTGAACTTTTCGGGTGTTACCAGTCCTTTGCTTTCCCAGAAAGCGTCGAGGATGCCTACAAAGGCACTGCCCTGTCCGGGGAAATCGGCCAGTCCCAACAACTGAAAACCACCGGAGTTGCGAGTACGGAGCAGCGATTCGTTTACCTCTTTATATTGCAGCACCGTATGTGCTCCGGTTGCCCGGAAGAAATCGTTGGCTTGGTGCAACATGCCGTTTTTGGCAAGCCGTTCGCGGAATACCTCGAAATTGCGTGCTTCTACAACGCCGGTATATTTCTTGATTTCCTCAAAGTTGGGATACATACAGCGTTGTCCGGTTTCGTGAGCAATCACCGGTACATCGATATCCGATTCTTTGCAACGGTCCCAGTCAGTCGATGGCTTTCCTTCGTATACGGTAATCCATCCTTTCGAGGTGACATGCGACACATAGTACTGATCCGAAGGAGTATGAGTACGTGCGGTCGAGGCGCTATAGAGCCGTCGGTTATCATACTTCTGTGCCTTTTTTACCAGATCTTCCAATACGGCGAAGTCACCTTCGTTTTCGTTGCCGTTACACATCAGGATGAAAGAGGGGTGATTGCCATAGGCATCGAGAATGGCATACATCTCTTTTTCAAAGAAATCACGCCGGTCAGGATATTTACCCACATCTTTGATCCACATGGGAAGTTCGGCCTGGAGGTACATACCTACTTCGTCACCGGCTTCGAAAGCGGCTTCTGGCGGACACCAGGAGTGAAAGCGTACGTGATTCATTCCATATTCTTTAATGGTGGTGAAGATGCGTTTCCAGTCATCCACATTTGTCGACGGATAACCAGTCAGGGGAAAGACTGCACAATCCAGTACTCCACGTAAGTGAATGTCTCTTCCGTTCAGGCGGATATGATGTTTACCCTGCTCTACGTTCCGCATGCCGAAAGTTCGGGTTTGAGTATCTGTCTTTCCGTCTACGTTCCAACTGGCTTCTATCTCGTATAAATAAGGTGTGAATTCATCCCAGAGTTTCACCCTATTTCCCATCGGGAGCGTTTGGCGTATGCCTGCATGTACCTGAAGACTGTCTGCATTTAGTGTTTGGCGGACTATTATTTTACCTCCTTGCTCGCGGATGCATAGCTCCAGTTTTCCTGTCTGTCCGGTCTTTAGGGGAGCGGGTTGTACAGATACTTCCACAGCTTTCGAGCTGACATCGGGGTATACATTGATCTGGCGGATATGCGCTTTCTCCTTGGCATATAGTGAGATGTCTCCGGCTATTCCGTTCCAGTTAGTCTGCGTATATTCGGTTGTTCCATGGTTCCATTGATCCATCGGATATTTAAGTGTATTGTTTACGCAAATGGTCAGTGTGTGGATTCCCGGAGTAAGTAGCGGAGTCAATACGAACGTGTTCGGTGTGCTCAGGTGCTCTTTCATTCCTGCCTCTTTGTCATCCACGTAGACGGTGGTTTCCCAATGGCAACGTTCCAGTTTCAGGTAAATCTCCCGATCTGCCCAGTCTTCCGGAATCACTACTTCACGTTGGTACCAGGCGGCTCCCTGATATTCGAATTTACGGCTTAAACGGTCTACGTAGCGTGCCGTATTTTTAATTCCTTTACCTCCCTGGTCTGTCGATCCGGGGAGCATAATGGTTTCAGAGAGCTTGTCCAGATAGAATTCCGAACCGGGAGTTTTACCGAATCCCATCGGATCCAGTTGGAAACGCCACATGCCCGACAAGTCAAGAGCATCATTCGTTAGGGTTTGCGCCATAGCGGTCATGGCAAGCATCAATCCGGTCAGGAGCAGAATCGCCCGGTACCGGGTGTTTTGAAAAGATTGTTTCATGATAGAATGGTATTCATTAATTTCCGGTGAATTTGTACTCCTTGATGATTGTTATCCATTGAGGCGGCTATATCAAAGAACTGTTCGGCTTTTGTTCTATTTCCCAGTCCCAGATGTCCCAGTGCCATCAGGTAGTTGCAGTGAATGCGGTTCTTTTTATCCATATCGTCTTCCCAAATCAAAAGATCGGGTAAAGATACGGCAAAATAATCCATCTTGAATCGGTCGAAGAGGTGTTCTTCTCCATAAGTAATTAATTGGTTGAACCGGCTGCGTGCCTTTTCTTCCTCTCCTAATTTCCGGTATGCCAGTCCTTGGTAGAATATTTTATCCGGTTTCTGGTCGTTGTAATACATGGCAGCGGCTGGCTGGCTGTTTCCCGAACAGGCTTTGACGAACAGGCTGTGAGCCTCTTCCGGTCTCCCTTGTTGTTGCAGGATATATGCTTTGTAATAATTGAAGTCGTTTTCCTGTGCCCCCGGTAGTTTCCCTTCACCCAGATGGGTAGGGTATATGTAGCATTCATCTATTAAGGCGAGTGCGTCATCATATTTTTTCCGGTTTATCAACTCCTTTGCCAGTTCCAGGCGTGCCAGCTGATATTGTGCGGGTACTTTACCTTCTCCTCCTTCCCACGGATGGAATTTTCTTTGGTCTATCCGTCGGATTGCTTCCCGATATTGCCCGGTTTGGTTCAGTAAAGTGACGTATTCCAGATACAGGTCGTCACGGGTCATTACGATATCTATGTGCTGTTCCAGAAAGCACAGTCTTTCTATGTGCGGACGGTTCAGCCGTTTGTACAATTGATCCAGTTCCATCAGTACACGGGCATCCGTGTGATCCAGGCGGAATGCTTTTTCCAGTAAGGCGACAGCTTCGTCCGGACGGTTCATTTTGTTGAAGTAAGCCAGTGACAGATTACGCCATACGGTGGGGAATGTCTCGTCTTCGCGCGAAGAGCGCTCCCAGGCTGCGATGGCAGTGGGATACCGGCGTTTATCATACCATAGATTTCCCAGGTAATAAAGTGCTTTGGGGGCTTTTCCTGCAAAGTCGACTACACACTGAAGGGCTTCTATCGCTTCCAAGGCATTGGGGAAACAATAATCGGCCGGTTCTTTTTCGGCAGTGGCAATGGCTATTTGTGCTTCGGCTGTTTTTCCTAGACGGATCAGGCACCAACTCTTGTAATAATGTAAGAGTGTCTGTTCACCGACAGGTTGGGCAATGGCAAGTTCGGCTACAGCCAGTGCTTCTTCAAATCGTCCGGCAGAAGTATAGTCGAGTACCAGTGCTTCGTAATCGGGTGCTCCACGTTTCATTAGGTTCCGAAGTTGGATCAATACTGTTTCATCCCGGGTGATCAGGTATTTTTCGAACAGGCAACCGAAGTTGAATGCATCCGTCTTCAAGGAGTCTTCTATCCAGGCAAGAGCCTCCTCTTTTTGTTCGAGATGGCGGAGTATGATTGCTTTCAGATGGCGTCCGCGCAGATTGTGCCAGTTGTGGAGAAGGGATTTTTCAATCTCTTCGAGAGCTTCTTCCCAATTGCTGCGGGACACGGAGATCTGGGCCAGCGAATAGTAGCCTGCGTCTTGCCATGCCGCGTTCCAACACGATTTATAGAACGAATCGTAGGCCTCATCATCTTTTCCCTGAAATTTTAGAGCAAGTCCGAGGTTATAGAAAGCTTCTCCATCATAGGGGTTAGGATTCTTTTCGGTGAGTCGGGCAATGGCATTCCGAAGATATGGTTCAGCCTGCGCAAACTCTCCTTTGCGTATCAGCCATAGTCCCATGGCGTTGTTGCAACGTGCATCTCCATTGTCTCGGCGGAGTGCTTCCCGATAATAGTCGGTCGGGCAATAAGTGGCATGACGATATTGTTCCAGATGCAGTCCGGTCAGATAGAGTTCTTCGTTGGTTTTGATCTCTTCCGGTGCAAGGGCGGGTTTGGCTGCTTCCGGAACTGCTTTGATTATTTCCGGTTCGGCCTTCCAACTTAGCTTTTTTCGTCCGTTGGTATCGTAGATAATGACTTCCGCTTCGTGAAGATCATTTATGGGGATCAACCGGTCGAATACTTGTTCAGGTGAGAGGCTACCGATTTCCTCAAAGCGTATAACACCCGCTTGACGGACTACGATGCGTAATCCTTGCTGAGCCGAGGTGGCAAACAACTTCAAACGACATTCTTCTCCTTCGGTTTCCAGATTCATTAAGAGTTCGGAGGAGGCGTTTTTCACAACTCCCAATTCCCGATAGGGCATGAAGTATTGGGTAAAAGTCTTCTCTTCATAAGGTTGCAACCAACTGAAGTCCGGTTGATTGTCCGTATAGACTCCGGTCATCAGTTCTATGTACGGACCGTCAGCATCAGTCAGGTTGCGGTCCCATGCCTGTCCGAAATCCCCGTTTCCCCAGGTCCATTGTTTTTTTCCGGGAGATATGTGATGATTGGCCACATGTAGGACACCTGCCTGTGTATCATTTTCGTACCCGCCTACAAAATTATAGTTAGACCGGATTGCCATGTAGGAGGTCGGTACGGGAATATTTTTATATCTGGAAATATCCACGCCGGCAGAATAATCCATTTTATAGTAGGTTCCGGTAGCAATAGGATAACGAGACACGTCCCGTTTTCCATGATCGAATACAGCGTTGACATCCGACGGGAATACTGACTGATAGCAGTCATTGACCGCTACGGCCGGATTGGCCCACCAAAGGAAAGTTTGTGGAAGCGGAGTCGGGTTGGAAACTTTTCCTTGTATCTCGAGTACGGCACGTCCCGGGCGGAGTGTAAATCCGGCTGTTCCTTTTTGACCGAACATCCGTTCCCGTTCGCTTACCCATACAACGACACTTCCGTCTTTACATCGTTCGATGCTGTAGTCCACCGGCAAGAAGGTGCTGGGACGGTGATGTTGAGGCCAGTTGAACTCAATGCCTCCGGAGATCCAGGGACCGGTGAGTCCTACCAGTGCCGGCTTTATTACGTGATTGTAGTAGATAAAATGCCGTTGCTTTACCTTGTCGAATGCCATTTGAATACGTCCTCCCAGTTCGGGCAGGATCATGACTTTGATGTATTCGTTCTCCAGCCATACGGCATGATAACTTTTCTCTTCGCAGGTATCTTCAATTTTCTCGATGACCGGATACGGATATACGACTCCGCTGCTTCCCTGGTAGACACGTTTCTCCAGGAACATCGGGTTTTTCTCAGGGCGTCCGATGCCATAGGTAGGGAGCAGGATGTCTTCCTCCCATACATTAACACTTTCTTTCATCTTGTTCTATGTATTATTTGATTAATTCTTTTTCTATTTCTTCCAGTGTTTTCCCTTTTGTTTCGGGCAGGTTTTGGCGTATGAACAGGAATCCGGCCAGGCAGATACCACCGTATAGCCAGAAAGTTCCTTCGGCACCTATACTTTCATTCAATACCGGGAAGGTATAGGTCAGTATGAAACAAGCCACCCAAAGGAAGAAGGTAGAGATGGCTATAGCCATACCTCGTATTTTCACGGGGAAGATTTCGGATAACACCACCCAGACCACCGGGGCAAGTGACATAGCATAGCAAGCGATGGCAAGTACCACCAGTAGAAGCATGGGTAAACCGTTTACATCCAGGAAGTAGCAGGTTCCCAATATAAGGTAAATCAGCGCTAATCCTGCCGAACCGATCAGCATCAGTGTACGACGTCCCCATTTGTCTACCGTATAGATGGCGACGAACGTAAATATCACATTAGTGATCCCGGTCACTACGATGTTCATCAGTACATCGGAAACGGCATATCCGGCTGATGAAAAGATCTCGTGGGCATAATTGAAGATAACATTAATGCCGCACCATTGCTGGAATATGGCCAGAACGATTCCAATGATCAGTACTTTGCGCATTTCCGGGCGGAAGACCGATTTCCATTCGTTGTTTTGCCGGTTGCCTTGAGATTGAGTGAGTTGGTTCAGTTCTTCCAGGGTTTGGCGGGCATACGTTTCCCCTCCGATGCGTGTCAGTGTCTTTTGTGCTTTCTCCTGTTGATGGACGGTAGCCAGCCAACGGGGACTTTCGGGGATGATGAACGATAACAGGAAGAAAATTCCTGCCGGGATCAGTTCTGCCCAGAACATCCATCGCCAGGCCCATTGCACACTTGTTTCGCTGAGTATATCGGAACCTTGTGTGTAGTATTCCCCGATTTGCCAGTTGGCCAATTGTGCAAATAAGATACCTAATACGATGGTGAGCTGGTTGAGCGATACGAATTTGCCGCGTACATGGGCAGGAGATACCTCTGCAATATATACGGGAGAAATGTTGGATGCGATGCCGATGCCCAATCCTCCTACAATGCGATAGAAGATGAAGTAGGAAAAATGATCGACTGCTCCCGTACCCCAAGCCGAAAGTGCAAACAGGAATGAGGCTATGACAAGCATCTTTTTGCGTCCGTATTTGTCGCTCCAGATTCCTGAGAGCAAGGCTCCTGCCAGGCAGCCTATCAGTGCGCTGCTCATAGCCCAGCCACGTAGAGCCGCAGAGTTTTCAATACCAAAGAAAGGTTCATAGAAGATTTTAGCTCCTCCGATAACAACCCAATCATAGCCGAACAGTAATCCGCCCATGGCTGAGACGATGCAGATAAGTAGTAAATAGCCTCGTGTCTGTTTCATGTTATTAAATGGTTTAATTGATATTGCAAAGTAAGCGGGTTTGAGAATAGAAATAAATAGAGAAACCGATTAAAAAGATGGACTATATTTCTTTTTTATCTCTATATTTGTGACGTGAACCGATGAATCTTATTAGTATGGCAAAACAAAAAGACGGCTTTCTGGGCGAACAGGCATTGGTGTTGCCTCCTGCCATTGTGCAACGTATGAAGACTGATCCTGCAACTTCTATACTCTATATAACCGATATAGGCTATTATCCAAAGGCTTATAATCACTTTCGGGAGCGGGAAACTCCGATTGACCAGTATGTGTTTATCTATTGTACGGAGGGTAGGGGATGGTTCAGTCTCGATGGGCAGAAACACCCGGTAGTGCCTAACCAATACTTTATACTTCCTGCAGGACTTCCTCATGCGTATGGCGCTGATGAAAAGGAACCATGGACAATTTACTGGATTCACTTCGGAGGAACACTTGCTCCGCTTTATTGTACGCATCGTACCTGTAGGCTCACGGATATAAAACCGGGAATGCATTCGCGTATTAGTTACCGGACAGAACTGTTTGAGGAGATCTTTCGGGTACTGAAGATGGGGTATAGCTTGGAGAATCTTTCATATGCCAGCTCTGTATTCCATCATTATTTGGGATCATTGCGCTATCTCAGAGAGTATCGGGAGGCTGTTTCAGAGCATCGTCCGGCAGGAGAAGAAGATCCTGTAAATGCAGCTATTCATTATATGAAGGAGAATCTGGGCAAGAAGCTGACTTTAGCCGAGCTGGCTGATTACACGGGGTATTCATCCTCATATTTCTCTAATCTGTTTTTGAAGCGTACAGGATATGCCCCATTGAGTTATTTTAATCAGATTAAGATTCAGAAAGCCTGTCAGTTTCTCGATTTTACCGATATGAAAGTGAATCAGGTCTGTTATAGAGTGGGTATTGAAGATGCTTATTATTTTTCACGGCTGTTCAGCCAGATAATGGGAATGTCTCCCAGGGAATATAAAAAGGTAAAGAAAGGATAAAAGGAAGACAGCAAAGAAGAAAGGTGTGTCGAAACTCGTATTCACCACGGATTATCACAGATTAAGAGTGTTGATAACCAATGACGGGAAATTCACTCTGTGCTACTCTGTGTCCTCTGTAGTGAGTTCCGACACGCCTTCCTTCTGATAAATACTACATTTTTATTTTCTCTGCCAGTCTGATGTCTTTAGAGGAGGCGCCTACTAGAATTTCAAATTCACCTTTTTCAAATACCCATCGGTTTTGTTTGGCGTTGAAATACTGGAATGCGTCTTCACTCAAACCGATTTCTATCTGTTTGCTTTCTCCTGCTTTCAGATATACCTTGTCGAAACCTTTTAATTCTTTCAAAGGACGTGGCTCTTTAGATTGCATGTCGCGTACATAAAGTTGAGCGACTTCATATCCGTCTCGCTGTCCGGTATTGGTTACAGTGAATGAAACGACGAGTTGCTTCTGTTTTTTATCCGTCATACGGATGTTGAGGCCCGAATAGTCAAAGGTGGTATACGAAAGACCGAATCCAAAAGGGAAAAGGGGTTCGATACCTTTTTGATCGTATCCACGGTAACCGGTGAATATTCCTTCTGTATAATACACTTTCTTTTCCTTGCGAGTTTCATCGTAATGACCGCAGGCAGGTGAGTCTTCCCATCTTTTCTCGATAGTGAATGGCAGCTTGGCTGACGGATTCACTTTACCCGAAAGAATATGAGCTAAAGCATGTCCGCCTTCCTGCCCCGGATAGAGGGCGTGTACTACCGCAGGCACCTGATCGATCCATCGGGTCATGTTTATTCCGCCTCCTGCATGGATGGCAACTATCAACTTAGGATTTACTTTTACCAGTTCCTGAATTAACATATCTTGTCCGTAAGGCAGGTCGAAAGGACGGTCGCGCCCTTCCAGTTCGATACTGCCATCCAGTCCGGCACAGAAAACCACCAGATCGGCTTTGGCAGCCAGTCGTTTCGCTTCAGAAAAGTCAATATCACTTTGATAAGCATATCCCATCCGGATCTCTGCCGGTGTACTGCGTTGGTTGCAGAACTCCAGCCGAATATGTTTGGCATCCCCTTTTTTTGCGGAAATTGCGGTATTGCGAACATCGAATGATTGAGATTGAGAGGCATCCAATGCTAATGTTCCGTCTATCCATAAACGATAGGCACCTTGTGCGTCGACAAAGAATCGGATACTGTCTGTTTTCTCGACATCTACATATCCTTCCCAGCACACCCGATAATCATTTCCCAATTTACTTTCGTTGAAAGGATATCCCCACCATTCATAATTTACCGTGCGGTCGGTGCGGCGGAGAATCAATCCGCTTTCTTCTTTATCGGTTTCTATAGTTCGGTCGGCCGATTGATTAACACTTACAGTTCTTCCTGCCGCTACTGCTTGTTGTTGGATCATTTTATCCGAGAGTGTGGCAGAAGTGTCGGAAGATAGTGCATAATAGCTCGCTTCCAGTCCGGGTTTACCTTCTTTCGTACGGAATTTACTGTTACGGAATAAGCGGGGTTTGAATTGGTTGGATATTCCTTCCGTGTAAAGTACGGTTGCTTCCGGAAACTCCTGACGGATACCTTCTAACGCTGAAACTACATACCAGGGATGAACTTTTGAACTTCCCCCACCACCGTAAACGATGCTGTTTACATTGTATATTCTATCCGAAACGATAGCCGGATTGGCAGTCGGTCCGATCACAGCTATCACTTTGGGGCGGTGGATCGGTAAGGTATTCTGTTCATTCTTTAACAGGATGATTCCTTCACAAGCGGTATTCAGAGCCATCTGATTGGCTTGAGGATTAAAAGTCGGAATATCGGTGTCTTGCTGAGGCCTGTCGAAAAATCCCATTGAAATACAGGCACCATAGATGCGGCGCACTTTATCATTGATTACTTCTTCTGTAACCTTTCCTTCTTTGACAAGTGGGAGAAGTTCTTTGCGGGTGAACCAGTCATTGCTGCCCATCTCAAGATCCAAACCGTAGTTTGCGGCATTTTCGGCGGAATAGGTACATGCCCAGTCAGACATTAACATGCCTTTGAAGCCCCAGTCTTTCTTTAAAATATCGATCAGATGTTTGTTTTCAGTGCAATATACTCCGTTCACTAGGTTATAACCCGTCATGACAGCCTTGACACCTGCTTTTTGCACAGCAGCTTTGAAGGGAGGCAGATAGATTTCCTGTAAGGCACGTTCGGATACTTCGGTACTGACGGTGTATCGGTCAAATTCTTGATCGTTGGCTGCGAAATGTTTGATGGTAGCAATGACTCCTCCGTCTTGCACTGCTTTTATAAAGGGGACTACCATCTCGGATGCCAGATAAGGATCTTCACCAAAATATTCAAAATTACGGGCTCCTTTTGAAGCCCGATAGTTGTTAACTCCGGGAGCTAAGAGAAAATGAATACCTCTTGCACGCCATTCCTGAGCATACATTGCTCCTGTTTTCTCTGCCAGATTTTTATTCCAAGAGGCAGCCAGCGAAAGTGCTGATGGAAATGCGGTGGCGCGTCCGAATAATCCCCAGGATGCAACGCCCAGCGGACCGTCGGCCAGTTTGAATGCCGGTATTCCTAATCGTTCGCAGGGGTGCAGATAGAAATCATTGTATCCGGAAAGCAGGTCGATTTTTTCTTCCAGAGTCATTCGTTTGATAAGATCGTCTACTCTTTCTTCAGTGGATAATGTCGTGTTCTGAAATGGGTACTGGCTTTGGGCATGTAGCTTGCAAGGAAAAAGCAGTCCTATACCCAGGCTCATGGTAAGGAAAATGTTTTTCATGTGTTTTTTCTGAATTAAATGTTTATTGAGTGATGTTGCAAAGTTCTAAAAAAGAGGGCTTATTGCAAAATAGAAAGCCCTCTCTTTTAGAATAAAGAGTGTTAAATTAATGTATAGTTTCTATCATTTCATTTCCGTTTCTTACGGGTTGTTTAATCAGTTCCGGCAGATTATAAGTTTTAGTGAACGTGTCATAAAAGTCCGGATCTTTTTGGGGCATCAGGAAGGGTTTCCCCGCTTTTCCGGTTTCCGGATCGAAACTGGCAAAGAAAGGGCGAGCCCAAAGCCCGTCCAACCGTTTGCTGCTGAAAACAAACCAGCGTCCGGATGATGACCATGTATGGAAACTCTCCACGTCGTTGCTGTTCACTTCATTTAAAAGCCGTATTTCTCCTGTATCCATTGTCAACAGACAAAGTTCGCTTTCCGGATGCCAGATGGAGAAGTTTCCATAATCCGACAGGGTGAACATCAAGTATTTACCATCGGGAGAAACCCTTGGGAAAGAGACACTTTTTCCCTCTTCGGAGGCTCTGTACACACACTCCGGCGTACCGAATTTACCGGATTCCGGATCGAATCCTATCCTGCACAGGTCATAACGGATACTGTCCAGCGGCATCTTCTCTTTATAAGCGTTTCCCCGGCAGAAATACAGTGTTTTCCCGTCCGGTGTCCAGTTGGGGAATGTTTCCATATACCGCTCCCCGCATATCAGGGAGTCAGTGAGGAATGTTTTCTTTTCGGTATCATAAACCATCAGGTCGGCAGCCAGGTCGGATACCTCTATGGGTTTTTGTCCCGATGAATGGAAGAACTGCTGTATCTCATTCATTGAGAATGCGATGTATCTTCCTGAAGGATGCCAGGCCGCATAGGTTCCCCCGTTCTTGAATCCCTCCGGTTTGGTGTTTACCTTTTCCACTTTCCCGTTTTTGCATACCAGTGTCCCTCCCGACTTTCCCCGCACATGCACCATCATGGTTTCCGGAGAGTTTTGATTGAACGTATGGCAGTTGATGCACTGTTTGCCGAAATTTCGGTTCTCCGCTATCGGAGTCTCTTCATAACCTGTCAGGTCTCTCTGGTAAATCCCCATTTCGTTCCATAGTTCATATCCCGGGTACAGCAATCGGTAGACCAGGTATTCATCTATCGGTTCGTTCGATATGGTATCCTTGATATCCGCATAGCGTGTCCATTTCCCTCCCCTCAGCAGGGTGATGCGGATGAATATTTCTTTTCCCGCGGCTTTTTGGAGAAGTTTCTTCCATTTCTTTGTCGGTATAATCACTTCGGGACTCTTGCTTGTGCAGAGGATGTCCGCCGTCTCCCCTGTGCCTATTTCCGTCTGGAAGGCATCCGCGTTCTCCCCGATCCTGAAATTGGGAGGTGCAATATTCAGCGGGAATGTGACTCCCGCATAATCGGGATATATACAGGGAATACTGTCCGTGCAGGTATCCGGTTTGCCGCATTGGGCGGTGCATGCCTGCAGGCTCCAGCTGAGAACCGTGATAAGAAGGATATAGATTGTTTTCATGTCTTTACATATTAGTTCCTTATGATTTTGTCTCCATACGGACTGATGAAGTTCAGGTAATACCAGTAGGTGTTTCCGAACTCCGCTTTCAGCCTCTGCATTTGCCTGTTTTTATACAGGCTGTAATACCTTTGGAATCTCTTTTCGGTGTTTTCGCTGACGTTGAATCCTGATTTGGAAAACGTTTCCCCGTCCACTCCCAATTTATATATGTATAGTGCTTCTTGGTATGCGGGTGGCATTTCCGGATATTTAAAGTGCCTGATGAACTTCAGGTTATCCACAAAGCGTACTACGTTATTGCTCAGCAGTAGGTCACTCATCAGGTATTCAAAAGCCATTCTGTTTGTCGTGTCCTGCTCACACAGATACTGTAATTCCGGTCCTATATTGATGACGTTTGCAAATCGTGCGGGATGTTCCTTATTGTTTTCAAGTGCCATGCGCAGTCCCGGTACACTGCCTGCATAAAGTTGTTTTTCCAATTCTTCGGCATCTTTCCGATAGAAGAGGGACTGCTTCAGGAGATTGATGAACCGTCGTGCCACTTCAGGTCTTTTGTTTACTATGTTGTATCGTGCCAGGTTAAGCAAATGGGGTGCCGTTTCTCCCCATACCACCATTGCTTCGAATTCCCACCGCTGTGCTTCGTTGATGTACCCTAAGTCTTCATATATAAAATGTCCGTACTCACTCTCACGGCTATCGCTGTTCCATGGGAAGTATAGCGCCTTGACTCCCAGTTTTTGTGGGTAATCGAATAGTTGATAAGGCAATTTTCCCGTATGGTACAGAGCCAGGTTGTGAAAGTAGGAGATCAGCTGGTTGGTTCTTCCCGAGTTGATATATTTTTCGGTTTGTGTCAGTACATTTTCCCAATTCTTTTCTTTTACACTCTTTTCCGCCATTATCATTCGGTGTTCACTCATGTTATAGGTTTGGACAAAAAAGTAAAATGAAGTGCCTGCGTAAATTGCTATTAGTAAGCTGTATATTAAAAGACGGTACTTATTGTTTGGGGGAAGTGGAGAATAAATTTTTCGGATAAAAGACCAAGGGCGAACTGTGATTTGATGAAAAAGGCTCATAATCAGAAGTCCCAGGAAGGTAGCGATGATTGGTGTTAATGAATGGTCGACAGTCATTGAATAGAGGAACAAATATATAGAAGGTATTAGTGATAGCAGTAGCAGATCATTGTGCCCTGTAATTTTTTTTATGGCATCGTTAGTCAGTAAATATATGAGGGCTAAAATTCCTGCAAGTAAAATGCTGCCTATAGTAGGTATGTGAAAAAATTGTATAATAAATGCTGTCAGATAACTCATCCATCCTTGTGACTGGATATGTTGTAGAAAAAAAGTTTTGGAATATAGAAAAAGATGATGTTGTTCCTGATAATAAATCACATGTGATAACACACTCTGATAACAGAGAAAATAAATAAAGAAAAGAAAAATGAAGAGTATGTAAGGGAAGTACTTTCTCATGATAAGTGCTGCTTAAATATGGGAAAATTCACGGACTCTCTACATTTAAATATTATAGAGTCCGTGAATTTGTGTGTTAGATATTAATATCCCGGATTTTGAGTTAACTTGGGATTTAAATCAATTTCAGATTGAGGAATCGGGTAGATATAATTATGGTCTTCATATCTACTACCGGCCAGTTTAACATTGTCACCCTCGTACAGAACACATACCTTTCCGCCATCTTTGGGATCTGCATTAACCGCATCGTCTACCATTTTGTATTTAATGCCAAGGAATGGTGCGTTCAACACATCTTTAGCAATACCCCAACGGCGAATATCCCATTGACGCTTTCCTCCTTCGAGAGCAAACTCAACGCGCCATTCATTACGTATACGCTGACGAAGATCATCTTGAGTCGCGCAGTAAGTCGGCTTGGTTGCATCTGTCTTTTGTAATTCCGGCATACCTACGCGGCGACGGACCTGATTAACAGCTTCAAAAGCAGAATCGTCCAGTGGTGAAACTTCATTTTTGGCCTCAGCATAGGTTAACAGAACTTCTGCATAACGGATAGTTACCCAATCTTTTCCCATTTCCCAACCTGCTGATTGAGGGTCAATACTTGGGTCAAGCCATTTCTGTTGATAATATCCTGTTGCTGTAGCATCACCATGCTGTGCAATACCAGTGCTTCCACTTGATTTTAGTGGAGCTACTTTAATTGTCACGCCATACATTTCCTCACCATCGTGTAAAACGTTAACCTCTAAACGAGGGTCACGGTTAGCAAATGGATTTTTTTCCGAATAAATTTTAGATTTGCTGATAGGAGCTCCTTCACTGTCTTCGAATGCATCTACCAGACTTTGAGTCGGATTCAAACCACCCCAACCTTTTGTCGGAAAGCATTCCCATCCAATTAGGTAGTTTGTTTTATCAGGTGCGTTGTACTGTACTGCAAGAATAATTTCTTCACAACCGTCTGTCTTTTCCCAGAATAATTCTTGGTACTTTCCAGTGTTTTCTTTGTCGTACAGATCATATTTATTTAGATCCATAACAGATTTTGCAGCTGTAGCCGCTGTTTCCCAATTGCCAAAATACAAAGCTGCTCTTGCTTTCATCGCCATAGCGGCACCTTTGGTTATGCGTCCCCACTGTGTAGCCGGCCATTCTTCTGGTAAGTAGCTGAAAGCT
>OISI01000012.1_pt1 | contig 66575 bp, 56 predicted proteins | sample 1586541 | NCBI WGS metagenome assembly OISI01 (sample SAMN02674792, study PRJEB24791) | human gut metagenome, SKBSTL006 | isolation source: stool | host: Homo sapiens | place: USA | reverse complement strand
GACGCAAGCAATGCGCAGCGGATGCTGGGAGCCGCAACTCGGCCTTGTCGAGCGATAGCGAGACTGAGAGGTTGTTCCTCTATTAAAAAAGCCGCCGGGCCTAAAGGTTCCGGCGGCGATGGGTTTTCTCTTACAGGGTGTCCTTCAGAGCCTTGCCCGGCTTGAACACGATGCTCTTGGAAGCAGCGATGGTGATGGGCTCGCGGGTGCGGGGGTTGATGCCCTGACGCTCAGCGCGCTCACGCACCTCGAAGGTGCCGAAGCCAGAGATGGAGATCTTCTCACCCTCGGCCATAGCCTTGCCCAGTGCCTCGAATGCAGCGTTGACAGCCATCTCGGCGCTCTTCTTGCTCATCTCAGTGTTTGCCGCAACCTGTGCGATCAGATCGGTCTTGGTCATAATAAAAGCCTCCACAATATTCTCAACATTTTCTATTCGAGCAGACGGTCTGACCGTCTGGTACCCGTTTACGTTTCGTCCGCTTCCAGCCTCTGGGTGAAGCGCTTTGCCGCAAAGGTCAGGGCCTCTTCGGCATCCACACCGGCCAGACGCATGGCATCGGCGGCGGCCAGCAGCAGCTCACCGGCGTTCTCTGCCGTCTGCTGTGCGTCCCACGCGGCCCTGGCGCTGTCCAGAGTCCTGGCCGCACCGGCGGCATCCTCCGGCCCGCAGCCGAACCGTGCGGCCCGCTTCTGGAGCTTCTGAGCGCGCATCAGGGCGGGCAAGGTGGCCGGGACGGTGTCCAGCTCATCGGCCAGAGTCGTGCGGCCCTTTTCCTTATTTTTGAGCGCATCCCAGCTGTTTATACCAGCATTTTCCGCCGCAGAGGAAGCAAAGATGTTCGGGTGGCGGAAGACCAGCTTCTCGCACACCTCGCGGCAGACCTTTTCCATGTCGAAACGGCCCCGCTCCTCCTCGATGACGGTGTGGAACACCACCTGCATCAGGACGTCGCCCAGCTCTTCCTGCATCATGACAGGGTCGTCGGCGTCGATGGCTTCCAGCGCTTCGCATGTTTCTTCCAGAAAATTTTTCCGGATGGAAGCGTGGGTCTGGACTTTGTCCCACGGACAGCCGTTCTCCCCGTCTCTCAGGATGCGGATGATCTCCACGAGGTCTTCCGCCGTATAGTGTTCCCTCGGCGTCCAGTCCTGCATGGGGCGTCTCCTTTCCGCATTCCGAAAACATCTGCGAACAGATTCAAATTGTACCGCAGAATCTGCCGAAATGCAAGGGTACAAGCGCATTTTCCGGCTTTTGCGGCAAAATTTTCATTTCATTCACAACAAAAGGCGGCATCCCCCGGGGGACACCGCCCTGCGTGGGCTTTTAGCTTACAGCTGTGCGCCGCACTTGTTGCAGAACAGCGCGTCGTCCGAGACGGGCGCGCCGCACTGGGGGCAGGTCTTGGCCTCGTCGTCCTCGGGCTTTTCCTCGGCGGGCTCTGCGGCAGCGTCAGCCGTCACATCGTCGGCGGCCTCTTCCGTATCCTCGAACGTCGTCTCAATGACGGTATCCGGCTCGAGAGAGGCTTTCAGGTCAGAGAGCTCCTGCTCGATGTTGGCGATCATCTCGATGTATTTGTCCACAAGGGGCTGGTTCTCCTCGTTGCCCTTGGCCAGACTATACACCAGAGCGCCCAGCTGGCGCTGCGCCTTGTACAGCTTGCTCTGCGCGTTCACGATCTTTGCCTGGGTGCGGCCCTTTTCGGCCAGGTCCAGCGCGGCATTCTTGCCTTTCTCGGCATACTCGAGGCCCATTTCCTTGATCTTATTGAAGTCCATAAAAGACACCTCACTTGTCTATGCCCGGGGTGGGCAGCACTCCTCTGCGTTTTCTGCTCAGGCTGTCCCTGTGCCGCCGGAGATTATTTTCATTATAGCGCACTCCCGGGGGGAATGCAACGAATCCCACCCAAGTTTTACAGAATCGTGCGGATTTGGAAACAGTTTTTTCGCAATTTGCACACTTTCCGCGTTCTGATGTTCTTTAGAAGCTGTTTTCGTAAGCAGGGTGCGCCGAACGGCGAGGATTTTTGCCCGCAGACAAGGCGATTTTTCGCAGCAATCCTGACGGATTGCAAGGGAAAGCAACGCAGTATGCGGGCAAAAAGACCGTTTCGGGCGGTGTGCAATGCTTAGGAAAACGGCTTCTCAAACTTCACCTGCGTAGAACTCGCGCAGCATACTGTCGGCGGGCAGAAGCTCCAGCTCCACCGGGGCCACATGCTCGAAGCGGCGGGCCGTCTCGTCCCAGAGCTCCGCGTTGTGGCCTTCCAGCGTGAAGCGCTGGCTCACCGGGCGCAGGAGCTTTGCGATGAGGCCCAGCTCGTAGGTGAAGGAAGTGTCCAGCAAAAAGTCTGCCGTAGTCTTGAAGCCCTTGATATACCGGGTCTCGCCGTCGAGGACCCGGTCCCACATGGCGAGGGTCTTGGCGGGGCTGCGGCCCCGGGCTGCGGCATCCCGCAGGGTGCGGCGGCAGAGGCGGATGTCCTGGGTGTTGATGACACGGCGGCCATCAATGCAGTATTCCTCCCGCAGGCCGGCGTAAATGCGGTAGACGTCGTCGCCCTTCACAAGGCCCGTCAGCTCAGGGTTCAGGGCATGGATGCCCTCCACGATGCAGACGCCGCCCTTGAGGTCCAGCGTCTCCGTCTCGGAAGAGCGGGACTCGGTGGTGAAGTCGTAGATGGGCAGCACAGTCTTGCCGGTGGTACTCAGATCGCTGAGGCACTGGCGGATGAGGGGCATATCCAGCGTGTCGGGGTTCTCGTAGTCCAGCGTACCGTCGGGCAGGCGGGGGTAATACTGAGCGCCCTTGAAGAAGTTATCCAGACTGATGACATGGGCCGGGGTGCCGGATGCTTCCAGAGCCTCGGCCACCTTATGAGCCGAAGTCGTCTTGCCGCTGGCCGACGGGCCGGTGAGCATGACGATCTTGGCGCGGGAGTCCCTGATCTTCTGGGCAGCATAGGCCACCCGCTGGCGGTAGCTCTTCTCGCTCATCTCCGCCAGCGCCGCCGGGCTCTGGGCGGCGACGTTGTACAGGTCTATCTCAACCAGACGTTTCGGTACCCAAATCGTGATCATAAAAAACAGCCACTCCTTTTTTCCGTTCCAGCACTTCGTCGAAACGCTGGATGTATTCTGTCGGATACTTGAAATTGAAGATGCGCTGCATCCGCTTGCCGCCGTCGGCCACCAGCTTGGTGCTGCCGCCTGCGCCGGCCGAGAGGATGGTCTGGACTTCTTCCATGATATAGATATTATAATACCCCTCGTGGCCCGGCTTGCACCAGCCCACGTTTTCCAGGTTTTGGAGGGTATTTTTCTGACGATAGAGGTAGTAGGGCCGATAGCCCGCCTCGGCCAGCAGATGGCACTTTTCCAGCATGGCGGCCACATCGGCGTAGTCGTTCTCCTTCTGGTCCTCGATGACGATGCGGGAGGCCCGCTTGAGGGTCAGGGTGTGGACGGTGATGTTCTCAGGGTCGAGGGCGATGGCCTGACGCAGACTCTTCTCGAACCCTTCCACCGTGTCGCCGGGCAGGCCAGCGATGAGGTCCATGTTGATGTCGTCGTGGCCTGCGGCCCGGGCCTCGGCATAGCAGTCGAGGATGTCCTGAGCCGAGTGCCTGCGGCCAATGTTCGCCAATACTTCATCCGAGAAGGTCTGCGGATTGATGGAGATGCGGGTCGCGCCGTATTCTCGGATGACGGCCAGCTTTTCGGCGTCGGTGCAGTCGGGGCGTCCGGCTTCCACCGTGTATTCCACGATGGCGGAAAGGTCGAAGCAGTCCCGCACCGTCCCCATGAGCTGGCGCAGCTGCGCTGCCGAGAGGCTGGTGGGGGTGCCGCCGCCGATGTAGATGCTGCAGAGCTTCAGCCCGGCCTTGTCAGCCTCGTCCCGGATGGCCTCGACCTCTTTGCACAGGCAGTCCACATAGGGCTGCACCAGCTTGCGGTCACGGTCGAGGTTGCAGCTGACGAAGCTGCAATAGCTGCACCGGGAGGGGCAGAACGGGATGCCGATATAGAGGCTGTAGGTCTTGGGAGCACTGCCTGCTTTCAGGATAGGCTCCTGCAAGTCCGCGATGGCCTTGGCCATGCCGTATTTTTCGGGCGAGCAGTCGAAGCGCTTCAAAAAGAAATCGTCGATCTCCTCTTCCGTCCAGCCTGCGGCCCGCTTGTCGTGGACGAGGCGCACCGGGCGGACGCCGGTCATCTTGCCCCAGGGCGGGCGGATACCCGTCCAGCTGCGCAGCAGGTCATAGGTCAGGCTGGCCAGCGCAAATTCCGGCGTCTCGCCGCCCTCTTCCACGGGAATGGGCAGAGGTGCTTCGGCGATCTGGCTCTTGCCGCCCTGCCGCACCATGGCCCAGAGCTTGTCAGGCCGCTTCTCGGCCCAGACGCAGTCTGCGCCGTCCTCGGGCGGGGTGAGGGTGAGCGGGGCCATTGGGTAGAACAGGCGGACGAGGTGCTCCACCTCGTAGCCCGAGCCGAGGCCCGTGATATAGATATTCATGTGAAATCCCGCCTTTTTATGCGTTTCTCAGCGCATTTTTGATATAGAAGTTGGTGGCGGCCTCCTGCCCGAAGGTGGAGAAATCGCCGTGGCCGGGCAGCACCTGTGCCTCAGCCGGGACGGGCAGTGCCGCAAACTTGCGCAGGCTCTCGTCCATCTTCCGGCTGTCGCCGCCCTCGAGGTCGGTGCGGCCGATGCTGCCCTGAAAGACCGTGTCGCCCACGAAGAGATAGTTTTCGCACAGCAGCACCACGCTGCCCTCCGTGTGACCGGGGGTGTGCCAGACGGTGAAGCGCAGCTCGTCGAGGGGGATGACCTCGCCCTCTTCGTAGCCGCTGTCCGAACCCTTGAGGGGCAGCAGCTGGGTCCCCCGACAGTCGGCGGGCTCACAGTAGAGCTTTGCGCCCCACTCGCGGCTCAGGACCCCCGCACTGCCCACATGGTCGTAGTGGCCGTGGGTGCAGAGGATGAGGCTCAGCCTGCCGCCGTGCTCCTTTAAGATCTTATCGTACTCCTGCACCTCGGCGGCGGGGTCGATGACCACCGCGTTGCCTGCGTCCGAGATGAGCAGGAAGCTGTTGGTGTAAAACGGCGCAGGGCCGACCAGATGAAATGCCTTCATGGTTTATTTTTCTCCTTTATGCCACTCGTCGGTGTCGATGACGATGGTGCAGGGGCCTTCGTTGACCAGCGACACCTGCATATCCGCGCCGAACTCGCCGTGCTGGACATCCTTGAGGCCCTGCCTGTTCATCTCAGCGAGGAACAGCTCGTAGGCGTCCACAGCCAGCGGCGGTCTTGCCGCCTTGATGAAGCTTGGGCGGAAGCCCTTCTTCGTGTCGCCGTAGAGGGTGAACTGACTCACCACCAGTGCAGAGTACCCGAGGTCCTTTGCGCTGAGGTTCAGCTTGTCGTTTTCGTCCTTGAAAATGCGCAGGCCCGCGCATTTTTCAGCCAGTTTTGGCACGATGTCGAGCGTATCGGTGTCCTTGACGCCCAGCAGGATGACGAGGCCGGGACCGATGGGGCGCGGCTCGCCGCCGTTGACCCGGACGCTGGCCGAGGATACGGCCTGAATGACTGCACGCATATTAGCTCCTTGTTACCTTGAGCACATCCTTGACTTTGGACAGACGGGCCACGACCCGGTTGAGGTGCTCTGTATTGTTGATGCCGATGGTCAGACTGATGACGGCACAGTTGTTCTCCACCTGACGGGCGTTCATGGCGTAGATGGGGACGCGGATGTCAGCCAGCGCGGCCAGCACATCGGACAGCAGCTCGTTGCGGTTGAGGGCGATGATCTCCAGACCGGCCTTGTAGCTGTCCTTGACGCTGTCGGCCCAGTAAGCCTTGACCCAGCGGGGGGCGTTGGAGGGGTCTTTCATACTGGACACCGCGTTGGCGCAGCTCTGTTTGTGGATGGAGACGCCGAAGCCCCGGGTGATGAAGCCCACGATGGGGTCGCCGGGCAGGGGCGAGCAGCACTTTGCAAACTTGATGGGGGTGTTGTCGAAGCCCTCCACCACCACGCCGTCGGTGGCGTGGACGCGGCTCAAATCGACCTTCGGCAGATCCTCCACCGACTTGTTCTCAGCAGCCTCGGCGGCCTTGAGCTTCTGCCACTCCTCTTTGAGCTTGGGCAGGCAGTTGGCGATGGTCATGCCGCCGTAGCCGATGGCGGCGTAAATTTCCTCCGCGTTGTTCTGACGCAGACGGCGGCTGCAGCTGCCCACGAACTCGTCCAGCTGGTCGTCGGGGATGAAGATCATCTCCCGGCGCAGTTCTTTGGCCAGCGCGTCGCGGCCCTGCTGGATGTTCTCTTCGCGGCGCATCTTCTTGAACCAGTTGCGGATCTTGCTCTTGGCCTCGCTGGTGCGCACGATCTTGAGCCAGTCGCGGCTGGGGCCTTTGTCCGCCGGGCCGAGGATGACTTCAATGATCTCGCCCGTCGCCACGACATGGTCGATGGGCACGATGCGGTTGTTGACCTTGCAGCCCACCATCCGGTTGCCGACGGCAGAGTGGATGGCGTAGGCAAAGTCGATGCAGTTGGCGCCCGCAGGCAGGTTGATGACGTCGCCCTTCGGGGTGAAGGCAAAGACCTCCTCCGGCAGCAGGTCGCTCTTCAAATCGTGGAGCAGGTTTCCGGAATCCTCGCTGACGCGCTGGTTTTCCAGCAGCTGGCTGACCCATGCCAGCCGCTCGTCCAGCTTATCGTGGCCCTCGAGGCCCTCCTTATACTTCCAGTGGGCGGCAACGCCGTACTCGGCCTGCTCGTCCATGGTGCGGGTGCGTATCTGCACCTCAAAGGGGATGCCCTCGTGGCCGATGACGGTGGTGTGGAGGCTCTGGTAGCCGTTGGGCTTGGGGGTCGAGATATAGTCCTTGAAGCGGTTGGGCAGCGGGTGGTACATATCGTGGATGAGGCCCAGGGTGCTGTAGCACTCAGCCAGGGTGTCCAGGATGATGCGCACCGCGTAGATGTCGTAAATTTCATCAAAGGACTTGTTCTGCATGATGGTCTTGCGGTAGATGCCGTAGATGCTCTTGACTCTCCGCTTGATGGTCGCGCCCTCGATGCCGCTCTCCTCGAGGCGGCTCTTGATGACGCCCGACACGCTGGCCAGGAACTCGTCGCCTGCGCGCTCGCTGAGCATCTTGTTGATCTCCTCGTAGCCCACGGGGTCGAGGTAGTGGAGGCTGCGGTCTTCCAGCTCCTCCTTGACGTTCAGGATGCCCAGACGGTTGGCGATGGGAGCGTAGACCTCCATGGTCTCCCGGGCTTTGTCGCGGCGCTTCTGCTCCGGCCATGCGTCGCCGGTGCGCATATTGTGCAGGCGGTCACAGAGCTTGATGATCATGACGCGGACGTCACGGCTCATGGCCAGCAGCATCTTGCGCAGGTTCTCGGCCTGCAGCTCTTCGATATTGGAAAATTGGATCTTGGTCAGCTTGGTGACGCCGTCCACCAGCGCGGCCACCTCTTCGCCGAAAGCGGCGGTCAGGTCGGTCAGTGTGGTGGGGGTGTCCTCCACCACGTCGTGGAGCAGGGCGGCAGCGATGCTCTCGCTGTCCATGCCGAGGTCCAGCACGAGGCGGGCCACGGCCAGCGGGTGGCAGATATAGGGCTCACCGCTGCGGCGGCAGACCCCCTTGTGGGCGTCGTTGGCCATATTGTAGGCTTTTTCGATCATGGCCATGTTGTAGGCCTTGCCGCTGGCCTTGATGGCCTCCACCAGCTTCTCCCAGGTCACGATCTCGGGCCGCACCTCCGAGGGAAGGGTCCCCTCAGGGGCGTTGGCCGGCAGGGCCGTTGCGGCCACGGTAGCCATCTCCGTCACCGGCACGGGCTGGTGGAGATGGGTCTTTGCAGAGTAGCTGTCCTCTTTCGCCGCAGCCGATGCTGCAGGCGAGGGGGTGACAGGTTTCTTTCCCTCAGGCATCTTTATCGTTCCTCCAGACATTTCAGGATGGGCGCATCGGCAAGGTTCTTCTTGCCGGTGGCAGGCACGAGTTCCCAGAACTTTGCCCCGCCCCGGTCAGCCGCTGTGATGAGGCCGACCTGTTCCAGCGCGGAGACGGCCACCAGCGTCCGGCCGGTGTTCTCCTCGCCGAGTTTTGCAAACAGGGGCTGCAGGTCTTCGGCGTGCCAGCGCCGCGCCTGCAGCTCCCGATAAACGGTGATGATATGGCTGCGCTCCGGGGCGATGCTCTCCTTCTGCTCCGGTGTCAGGGGCGTACCCCGGCGCAGCGCCTGCACCAGCGCGGCCTGCTCTGCAGCTGTGTTGCCGAGGCCCGCCGGGTGCAGCTCGATGATGCGGCCCGACAGCTGTGCGCCCCGGGGCGAATCGTAGACCGAAAGGCTGATGGCTGCGTCCACGACGTCGCCCGTCGAGTAAGGCACCTGTTCCGGGTGCATCCCGAACCAGACGGCATAGATGCTGGAACTGCCCTGCCGCAGACGCAGGCGGCAGTGCTTGCCCTCCGAGACGGCGTAGACGCCCTCCACGACAGCCCTTTCCAGCACGAAGACCGGGCTGGGGTTGTCGGCACCGTAGGGTGCCAGCTGGTCGAGGCGGCGGACGCTCTCCACCGTCAGGCGGTCGAGGTGGACGGACAGATCGCATTCCAGCGGCGGGGTGCGCAGCACGGGACACTCCCGGGCCGCCCAGTCGTTGAGCCGCTGGCGGAGCGTCTGCAGATCCTCTTCCCGCACCGAGAGGCCCGCTGCCATGGCGTGGCCGCCGAAGCGAAGCAGGATGTCGGCGCAGGAGGCGATGCACTCGTGCAGGTTGAAGCCCTGCACGCTGCGGCCGCTGCCCTTGCCCTCGCCGTGCTCATCCACCGACACCACGATGACCGGGCGTCCGGTCTTTTCCACAAGGCGGGAGGCCACGATGCCGATGACGCCGGGGTGCCAGTCTCTGCCCCAGAGCAGGATGACCCGATCTTCGAGGCGTTCCGGCTCAGCGTCCAGCAGCTCCTGCGCGGCTTTGACGATCTCCATCTCCGTCTCCTGCCGCTGGATGTTGATGTCACTCAGCTTATGCGCCAGTTCGACCGCCCGGTCTTCGTCCTCACAGAGCACCAGCTGCAAAGCGGTGACAGCGCTGTCCATCCGGCCCGCCGCATTGATGCGGGGCGCGATGGCGTAGCTGATGTTCTCTGCCGTCACCGGCTTGCCTGCAAGGCCCACTTCTTCCAAAAGGGCGCAGAAGCCGGGTCTGTCCGTATTTTGCAGCTGGCGCAGACCTGCTTTGACGATGGTGCGGTTCTCCCCTGTCAGGGGCATGACGTCGGCCACGGTGCCAACAGCGGCGAGGTCGCCGCAGTATTCCAGCATCTCTTCCGGCGGGCAGCCATCCAGCGCGGCGCAGAGCTTGAAGGCCACGCCCGCGCCGCACAGGCCCTTGAAGGGGCTGTGGTCGTCGGCACGGCGGGGGTCCACGATGGCCACTGCCTGGGGCAGGGTGTCGTGGGGCAGATGGTGGTCTGTGATGATGAGGTCGATGCCGAGGCTGGCCGCGAATGCGGCTTCCTCTACGGCAGAGATGCCGTTGTCCACCGTGACGATGAGACGGCAGCCCTTATCATAGATCGACTGGATGGCGTTCTTCGAGAGGCCGTAGCCGTCGCCCTCCCGGCTGGGCAGCATACACTTGACGGCGGCACCCATCCCTTTCAGGTGCTGATAGAGCAGGGCCGTGGCGGTCACACCGTCCACGTCGTAGTCGCCGAAGACGACGATGGTCTCCCCTTCGTCGATGGCCCGCAGGATGCGCTCACAGGCTTTGTCCATATCGGTCAGGAGCATGGGGTCGCTCAGCTCTTCTTCGCCCGCCAGAAGGGTCAGCGCCTCGGCGGGGTCGGTGATGCCCCGGGCAGCGAGGATGCCGGCCAGCAGGCCGGCTTCTTTCTGCTGGGCCGCGAGGACAGAGCGATACTTTTCCTCGCTCCACTCTTCGTCCATGTTCTGGTATTCCAGCTCTTCGGTGTTCTGCTGGGCGATGGCCGCTGTCAGCTCTTTCAGGGCGGCGCGGTCAACGGTCTTGGTGTTCCAGGCCCGGTAGGTCATCGCAATCCCTCCCCGGCCAGACCATCGTTCGCCAGCATCCCCTGCAGCGCAGCGATCTCGCTGGAAACGTCCAGCGCCACGTCCGACAAAAGCTTATCGTAGAGGTTATCATACGCCTGATTCAGGGTGTGCAGGATGCCCGCAATATCCCGGCGGATGGCCTCCGCGTTCTCACCCTGCTGGCTCTGCACGTCGTTGTAGGTGTGCAGGAGCTTGAGGGTGGTGGGGATATAGTATTCCGCAAAGCGGCGGGCTTTGGGCAGGCTCTCGGGGTGGGCTTCCAGCCAGGCACAGATGGACTCGGTGGTCTTCTGCATATGCTGCAGCTCCTCCACAGCCCGCTCATCCTCCATGAGCTCCTTCTCCTTCTCGAGCACCTGCGCAAAGCGGCGGGTCGTCTCGAGGTTCAGGGGGACTTCTCCGGCCTGTTCCGGCGCTTTTTCCGGTTCGGGCTGGGGCTGATTTTCCTGTGCAGCGCGGTAGTCCTCTGCCGTCAGGTAGAGCTTGTCGTTTTTCTCGTCCAGCCAGGCACTGAGCCAGCCCTTGTGGATGAATTTCCGCAGCATCTTGAGAGCCTTGGTCTTCTTTTTATGCGTCAGGTCGGCCAGCATGGAGAGGGACAGGCCCTGGTGCCAGTCGAAGCCCTCGGCGGTATCGGCGTAGAGCTCCAGGGTCTTGGCGGCCTTCATACGGGACGCGCCCGCTGCGGTCAGCCAGCCGAACACAGCGGTCACAGCGGCAGAGCACCACCCCGTCACCGCGATCGCACCCAGTGCGAGATCGCCGATGGCACTGAGGAACGTATCCGTGGTTTCGGCGATCACGCCGCCGGACGTGAACGCCCCCGCCGTACCGAAGCAGGCGATGGCCGTGATGCCGAAGAGGACGGCGAAGGTGATGCCGGTCGCCAGCATGGCGACGCCTGCGTTGTGGCATTTTTTGGCGCTGGTGCGGATATTCTCGATGGCCGTCGGTTCCGGCTTCTTTGCAAAGAAATTGCGCGCCCAGCCCGGCATCCCGCTGGCGCCGGCACTGCTTCTGGCCTCCTCGGCCCGCTTCTGGTACTCCTGTTTTCCGGCCTGAAAGACCCGGCCTGCCTCCGAGATGCCGTAACCGGCGGCGTTCACCGCAGCGCGGCCCACATCCCACACACGGTCGCCGATCTCCTCGCCCCGGCCCTCAAAGCCGTGGCGGAAGGAGTCGGACATGGTGTCGCCCAGCTCACGGAGCTGGCGTTCCAGCTCCTGCTGCACCTTACGGCCCTCGCCGTCCTTCGCCGTGCGGTCAAAATCGTCTTCACGATCAGTCATTCAACTTCTCACCCTTCTGCCGGGCTGTACCGGCTGATGATGGCGCGGGCCACCCGCAGGCCATCGACGGCGGCACTCATGATGCCGCCCGCATATCCGGCACCCTCGCCGCAGGGATACAATCCTGCCAGCTGGGCGCATTCAAAATTTTCTTCCCGCTTCAGCCGCACCGGGCTGCTGGTACGGGTCTCGAGGCCGGTCAGAATGGCCTCGGGGGCGGTGTAACCCGCAATTTTTCGCTCGTAAGCCCGCAGACCGGCCCGCAGGGTGTCGGCCAGTTCGGTCGGCAGCAGTGCGCCGAGGTCCGCAGCGACGACGCCCCGGTCATAGGTGGGCTGGACGCGGCCAATGTTCAGCTGGCCCCTGCCCTCCAAAAAGCTCTGGATGTTCTCCGCCGGGGCAGCATACTCTCCGCCGGGACGGCCTGCCGCATAGGCTCGGGCTTCCAGCTCCCGCTGGAAGGCGATGGCCTTCCGTGGGTCGTTGCCGAAGTCTTCGCCGCCCACGCTGACCACCACGGCCGCGTTGGCATTCCTGCCGCTGCGGGCGTGGTAGCTCATGCCGTTGGTCACGACGCGGCCCTTTTCGCTGGCCGAAGCCACCACCTGGCCGCCCGGACACATACAGAACGTATAAACACACCGTTTTTCAACGTGCTGCGAAAGCTGATATTCGCCGCGCGGCAGGGCCGGATGGCCCGCCGCCTCGTGGTAGAGGCTCTTTTCGATCTCCGATTGGAGATGCTCTGCCCGGAAGCCGACGCTGAAGGGCTTGCACTCCAGCACGAGGCCGCTGTCCATCAGCATCCCGAAGGTGTCGCGGGCCGAGTGGCCCACCGCGAACACCAGCGCCTCACAGGGGAACGCACCGTCCGTAGTCTGGATGCCGACGAGCTGGCCGTCCCGCCGCTCGAAGCCGGTGAGGGCTGTGTTGAAGTGGACCTCGCCCCCCAGCGACTCGATCTCTTTTCGGATCGAAGTGATGACGCCCCGCAGCAGGTCGGTGCCGACATGGGGCTTCTGCTGCCAGGCGATCTCCTTGGGCGCGCCGTGCTCGAGGAACACTTCGGTCACGAAGCCGCAGAGCTCGTCGCCGATGCGGGTGGTGAGCTTGCCGTCCGAGAAGGTTCCGGCGCCGCCCTCGCCGAACTGGATGTTGGCGTTCTCGTCCAGCTCACCGGTGGCGGAGAAATGCTCCACGGCCTTGACGCGCTCGTCCAGCGCAGGGCCGCGTTCCAGCACGATGGGCCGGTAGCCCTGACGGGCCAGCAGCAGCGCCGCAAAGAGGCCCGCCGGGCCGAGGCCGCAGACCACAGGCCGGTGCGTCAGCGGCAGAGTGCCGTTCTGCACCGAGAGATCGGTCTTGCCCCGGACGGTGACGCTGCGGGAAGCACCCGCACAGGCGGCCTCTTCCCCCTCTTCTTTCAGGGTCACGGCCACGGTGTACACCAGCTTGGGCTGGCCGTGGCGGGCGTCCACCGAGAGCCGGGCGATGCCCAGATGGCTCACCTTTCCCCGGGGGATGCGGGCGAGGCGGAGGGCTTTTTCGTAGGCCTGCGGCTCCCCGGCGGAGAGGGGCAGGCGAATATCATGGATCAGGATCATATACTCAGTTACTTTCTATCTTGCACTGCACCACATAGCTGCCCAGCGCAAAAATTTTGTCGTTGGCCGGCACATAGAGGCGGCAGGCGATGTTCTGCTGGCCGATGGCGACATAGAAGTCGTCGGCGTCGATCTCAATGACCACCTGTTCCGGATTCAGTGCTTCCAGCGAACCGGCCGGGCCGCAGAGGGTGACGTTCATCAGCCGCTCCGTCTCCACGGTCAGGGTGTAGGTGGAGGGCAGGTTGATGACCCGCACACAGCTGGCGGGCAGGTTCATGGTCTTGGTCTCCAGACGAGAGCTGTCGAAGCTGACCGTGATGGTGGAGATGTTGTCCAGCAGACGGATGCCGCTGGGCAGCTCGATGGGCATTTCGTACACCTTATCCAGTGCAAAGGTGGAAAGGTCGATGGTACCCACCGACAGGGTGGACAGACGGTCGATCTGGGACTCCGGGCCGGCCACATTGAGGGTCTTTTTGCTCAGGGAGTAGACCAGCACCGAGGGGTCAAAATCGCGGGGCGCGTTGATAAAGCTGACTTCCACCGGCAGGGTGGCCAGCTTATACACCTGCAGCGTGACCTCGACGCTGTCCGTTTCCAGAGTAGTATACTCAAATTTCACCTCTCCGCCGCTGCGGGTGTAAAAACGCAGGCCGGTGTCCAGAGTGACGGGGCTGGTCAGCTCGCCGCTGTAGGTCACCTCGGCGGTGCAGGTCTCCACCTTGCTCAGCTCGGTGCTGGGTCCGGAGAGCGTCACCGTCTCCTTCGAGATGTCGGTGCCGTAGAGGATATAGCCGTCTGCTATCTTCAGGTAATTCGTCGTCACCTGGATGGGCAGGGTCTTTTCTTCCACCACATCGAACACCACGTCCACGGTGTTGTCGCCGTCGATGGAGACGGACACACCGGTGAGCAGGGTGCTCTGGCTCCGTACCTGAAGGCGCAGGCTCTTTTCGCCGCTGTCGCGGACGCTGGACCAGTCGGGGTAGACGACAAAGTCGTTGGCTGACAGGCTGCCGATGGTGTAGCCGTCGCCGGAAAGTTTCAGGTTGACCGTTTTTTCCTCCGCATTGACGATGCTCAGGCCCCGGGAAGTGTAGGCAGCCGAATCATAGCTGAAGTCCACCGGAACATTATAGATGGTGGTGGTGGTGCCGGGCTGCACGACGATGGTGACAGCCATCCACGCGATGACTGCACCCAGCAAAGAAAGCAGGAGCCGGATGCGGCGGTCGTTCAGCAGGTTGCGCTTGGGGGATACGGCAGGCTTGCCGTTGTTCTGCTCAGTGCTCATTGCTGCTCATCCTCCTCCTTGTTGTTCACCCAGTTCAGCAGGCGCTTGCCCCGGGCCTTCCAGCCCTCGGCAGCGCTCTTCTCGCTGGCGGTCTCCTTGGGTATCATCTCATCCACCAGCCGGGTGTAAAGGGTCTGACGGTCAAAGTGGCGCATGAGCACACCGTTTTTCGCCATCGAGATGATGCCCGTCTCCTCGCTGACCACGATGGCGATGGCGTCGGAGTTCTCGGCGATGCCGAGGCAGGCGCGGTGGCGGGTACCCATGTCTTTGCCCAGATCCAGGTTGTTGGAAAGGGGCAGCACACAGCCTGCGGCCTTGATGCGGCCATTCTCGATGATGGCTGCGCCGTCGTGGAGGGGGGTACCCTCGTAGAAGATGGTACCCAGCACCTCGAGGTTGACTGCGCTGTTCACGGGCGTGCCGGTGCGGACGATCTCAGAAAGGTTGGTGTTCCGTTCCAGCACGATGAGCGCGCCGGTCTTGGTCTCCGAAAAGCGCTCTGCCGCGTCGCAGATGGCGATGATGGCGCTGCGCCATGCGCCCTTGAGGCTGGTGTCGTTGTAGCGGTTTTTATTGAAGAAGCGATAGGCCCACTGGTCGGTCTGGCCCATCCGCTCCAGCGCACGCCGTATCTCGGGCTGGAACAGCACCACCAGCGTCAGCAGACCGACTTGCAGCAGCGAGTTGAGCAGCCAGGTGACGGTGCGCATATTCAGGATGTTGGCCACCAGATAGACCGCCAGCACGATGAGCGCGCCCTTGGCCAGCTGGCCGGCGCGGGTGCGGTTGACGATGCCCAGCAGCTGGTAGATGAGGAACGCGATGATGAGGATGTCCAGCAGGTCTACCAGCTTGAAGGTCTGGAAATTTGCTACGATAGAGTTCAGAGTCATGGGTCACATTCTCCCGTTCACACTGCTTCGATGAGGGCGACGGCGTGGGCTGCGATGCCCAGCCCCTCGCCGGTAAAGCCCAGATGCTCCTCGGTGGTGGCTTTGACGCTCACGGCATCCACCGGCATCCCGAAAGCCTCGGCCAGCTTTGCCCGCATGGCCGGGATGTGGGGGGCCAGCTTCGGGCGCTGGCAGAGGATGGTGGCGTCGATGTTCTCGATGCGCCAGCCGTGCTCGGTCATGATCTCTGCCACACGGCGGGCCAGCATGAGACTGTCGGCCCCGGCGTACTCTTCCGCCGTATCGGGGAAGTGCTGGCCGATGTCGCCCAGCGCCGCTGCGCCCAGCACGGCATCCATGACCGCATGGGCCAGCACGTCGGCGTCCGAGTGGCCCAGCAGACCCTTTTCATACGGCACTTCCACGCCGCCCAGGATGAGCTTGCGGCCCTCCACCAGACGGTGGACGTCGTAACCATGACCAATGCGCATTTTCTTTCCTCCGTTCCCGGCCCGGGGTAGGTCCTCCCGGGTGGTGATCTTGATGTTTGCGTAGTCGCCCTGTACCAGCTCCACCGAACGGCCCGTCAGCTCGAACAGGCTGCAATCATCGGTGACGAGGCGGGCGCTGGCCTCGTCCAGTTCATCCAGCGCCGCCAGATAGGCGGCCCGGTCGAAGCACTGGGGCGTCTGCACCGCATAAAGGGTGCTGCGGTCGGGGGTGTTCTCCACCATGCAGCCTTCCGGCACAGTCTTGCCGTCGCCGCCCTTCGCCCGCTTGATGGTGTCCTTCACCGGCACCGCCGGGGCGGCGGCACCGCAGCGGGCAGCGGCCGCTATCGTATCGGCGATAACGCTCTGGCTCACGAAGGGCCGGGCCGCGTCGTGGACCGCCACCAGTCTGCCGTGGGCAGCGGCCACACCGCTGCGGGCGCTCTCGGCGCGGGTCGAGCCGCCCTTCACCAGCCGCACCGGCTTTTTGCAGCGGGCAGCGGCCCGCTGGGCATTCTCACCGGACGCGCCGGTCACGATCACCAGCTCGTCCACCTCCGGACACTCGTCAAAGGCCCGGACGCTCCGCTCCAGGACGGTCTCACCGCCCAGATCGAAGCTCAGTTTATCAAATCCCATCCGGGTGGAAGAACCAGCCGCCACCAGGACTGCCGTCACACGACATTCCAATTTCTTACACCTGCCCCATTTTATTCCTGCCCTGCGCCGCACTGCACAGAGCGTATTATTATTCATTGAATATTATAGCGTATCCACCCACAAACTGCAACAGCCCTCGCCCATCAAAAATGCCCCCGTGCAACACTTTTGGCGCTGTACGGGGGCATAAATTTTTTATGAAATTTCTGCGTTATGCGAGGATGGGCTCGATGGCAGCGGCCAGAGCATCCTTCTGAGCCTGAGCCTCGGCCAGGTCTTTGCCCAGAGTGGTGAAGTAGGTCTTGATCTTCGGCTCAGTGCCGGAGGGACGGACGACCACGGTAGCGCCGTTGTCCAGAGTGTAGATGAGGACGTTTGCGGCGGGCAGGCCGGTCTCTTCGGGCTTCTTGTAGTCGGTGACCTTGACCACCTTGTGGCCGGCCAGCTCGGTGAGGGGCTCGTCACGCAGCTTCTGCATGATGGAGGCCATCTTCTCCATGCCGGTCAGGCCGGGGAACTCGAAGCTGTCCACCTTGTTCAGGTAGCGGCCATACTCCTTGTAGATCTCTTCCAGACGCTCCTTGATAGAAGAACCGATGCTGCGGTAGTAAGCGGCCATCTCGCAGATGAGCATGGAGCCGATGACAGCGTCCTTGTCACGGACATAGGGGCCGGCCAGATAGCCGTAGCTCTCCTCGAAGCCGAAGATGAAGCGGTCCACTTCACCGGCAGCTTCCAGATTTGCGATCTGGTCGCCGATCCACTTGAAGCCGGTCAGCACGCTGCGCATCTCCACGCCGTAGTGGGCGGCGATGGCATCAGCCAGCGGGGTGGAGACGATGGACTTGACGGCGACGGGATTTTTCGGCATAGTACCCTTCTCGATGCGGCCTGCGCAGATGTAATCCAGCAGCAGAGCGCCCATCTCGTTGCCGGAGACCAGCTCATAGCTGCCGTCCGGACACTTCATGGCGATACCCACGCGGTCGGCGTCGGGGTCGGTGGCCAGCATCAGGTCGGCGCCGGTCTTGGTGGCGAGGTCGAGGCCCAGCTTCAGAGCCTCGAAGATCTCGGGGTTGGGGTAGGAGCAGGTGGTGAAGTAGCCGTTGGGGTACTCCTGCTCCGGCACGACGGTGATGTCGGTGACGCCCATGTCGTTCAGAACGTGGGTGACCGGCACCAGACCGGAACCGTTCAGCGGGCTGTAGACCAGCTTCAGGCCGGCGGTCTTGCACAGGCCCGGGCGCACCTGACGTGCCTCGATGGCGGCGTAGAGGGCGTTCTTGCAGTCGTCGCCCACAAAGCGGATGAGGCCCTGCTCGACGCCTTCGGCAAAGGAGATGTACTTTGCGCCGGTCAGGACATCGGTCTTCTGGATCTCGTCGTAGACGATGGCGGCGGCGTCATCGGTCATCTGGCAGCCGTCGGGGCCGTAGGCCTTGTAGCCGTTGTACTTGGCGGGGTTATGAGAAGCGGTGACCATGATGCCCGCATTGCACTCATAGTAACGGGTGGCAAAGCTCAGGGCCGGGACAGGCATCAGAGCATCATAAATGCGCACCTTGATACCGTTTGCGGCCAGAACGCCGGCGGCAGTCTTGGCAAAGACGTCGCTCTTCAGGCGGCTGTCATAGCTGATGGCCACGGTCTGGCTGCCGCCCTGGGTCTTGACCCAGTTTGCCAGGCCCTGGGTGGCCTGACGCACGACGTAGATGTTCATGCGGTTGGTGCCAGCGCCCAGCACGCCGCGCAGGCCGGCGGTACCGAACTTCAGTGCAACGGCAAAGCGGTCCTTGATCTCGTCGTCGTTTCCCTCGATCCTGGCCAGCTCCGGCTTCAGATCTGCGTCCTCCAGATCCGCTGCCAACCAGCGCTTATACTCATCCTGATACATATTGCACACCTTACCTTTATAATTTTTGACCATAATGGACAAATTCATCCAAGTCTACTTATAATATAAGCTTTTATACGCTTTGTGTCAATTCAGGATTATGTACCAAGTTTGCCCCCTCAAAACCAGCAAATGCCACAAATCGTGCAGGCTTTCCGCTCTCCTGCTGCCCATTTGCAGCCGTGCAGGGCCAGTACACCTGCCCTGCGTCGTCCAGTACATCCAGCCAGTGGCCCAGCCCTACTCCATTTTCGCACAGATACCGCATCAGGGACATCAGCCGCCCGAAGTCGCCCACCGGGCAGATGACCTGCTCCGTGACACACTCTTCTCCCTGCTGTTGCCGCACTGCCAGTACAACTCCCTCTTCCTCTACGCTTGCGCTGTAGTACAGCGTGTGTGCAAGCTGAAAGCCTTCGATCCTGGAATAGGGCCTGGTGTAACAGCAGTACTCTTTCGCAACCATAAGATTCTTCCTCCAATCGCAGATCGCCCGCGTTTCGTTGACATCTCACATGCCCTTTAATATAATAGATTCAAACAGAAAATTGTGTCGAACTTGGGCATCTGCGCCCTGTCTTTCCCATTTCTTAGTCAGTTCTTAGTCGACCATTCCATGCCTTTTGTCTGTTATCTCAGAAGAAATTTCGAAGCACCGCAAAAAATTCTGTCACCCCTTTTATGGATGGTCTCTGCCGCCCCATCGGGCAGAAAGGAGCGCCCATGTACGCAGTCCTCAAGAGCTTCGGCCTCAAGGGCCTCAACGGCTTCCCCGTGGAAGTCGAAGCCGACATCTCGGGCGGGATGCCCGCCCTCTCCATCGTCGGCCTGCCGGACTCCGCCGTCCGGGAGAGCGGCGACCGCGTCCACGCAGCCCTGAAAAATCTGGGCTTCAAGTGGCCTGACCGCCGCATCACCATCAACCTCGCTCCCGCCGACGTCCGCAAGACCGGCCCGGTGTATGACCTGCCCCTGCTGCTGGCGGTGCTGGCCGCTTCCGGGCAGCTGGAGCCGCCGTCGAAGGACACGGCCTTTCTGGGGGAGCTGGCACTGGACGGCAGTCTCCGCCCGGTGTCCGGCGTCCTGCCCATGGCGCTGGAAGCTGCCGCCAGCGGTGTGCGGGCGCTCTATGTCCCTGCCGAGAACGCTGCCGAAGCCGCTGAAGCCTGCGGCAGCGAGATGCAGGTCTATCCTGCCGCAACGGCCCGTCAGGTCGTGGATGCACTGCGGGGCGTCCAGCCCATCCTGCCTACGATGCCTGTCCCCTTCGACCCTGCCGATGCGTGGAGCCAGGTTCCCGATTTCGCTGACGTCTGCGGCCAGCCGCTGGCCCGCCGGGCAATGGTCATCGCGGCTGCGGGCGGACACAACGTCCTGCTCGTCGGTGCGCCCGGCACCGGCAAATCCATGCTGGCCCGCCGCCTGCCCGGCATCCTGCCGCCCCTGACCCGGGAAGAAGCCGTGGAGACGACGAAAATTTATTCCATCGCCGGGCAGATGCCCGCAGGCCGGGGCCTCGTGACAGCACGGCCTTTCCGCAGCCCCCACCACTCGGCCAGTTCGGCTGCGCTGGCGGGCGGCGGGGCGCAGTTCCGCCCCGGCGAGTGCAGTCTGGCCAACTGCGGCGTCCTCTTCCTCGACGAGCTGCCCGAGTTCTCCCGCGAGAGCCTCGAAGTGCTGCGCCAGCCCCTCGAGGACGGCTGCATCACGGTCAGCCGGGCCGCCGGAAGCGCCACTTATCCCAGCCGTTTCCAGCTCGTCGCCGCCATGAACCCCTGCAAATGCGGCTACTACGGCCATCCTACCCGGGCCTGCACCTGTTCTCCCAGCGCGGTGCGGCAGTACCGCAGCCGGGTGTCCGGCCCGCTGCTGGACCGCATCGACCTCTGCGTCGAGATGGACCCGGTGGCCTTCGATGAACTGCATGGCGCTGCCCCTTCCGAGAGCAGCGCCGAGCTGCGGAAACAGGTCCTTGCTGCCCGGGCCATCCAGGCCCAGCGGTACTCTGCTCCCGGCTACGAGGATGTGCGCTGCAACGCCCAGCTCACCGCCGGGCAGGTACGGCGCATCTGCCGGATGACCCCCGCCGCTGAACAGCTCCTGCGGGCCTCCTACGAGACGCTGGGCCTCTCGGCCCGCGCCCACGACCGCATCCTCCGGGTGGCCCGCACCATTGCCGACCTCTCCGGCAAGCGCCTCCTCGACGAGGATTCGCTGCTCGAGGCTCTGCAATACCGTGCGCAGGAAAAGGTCGATCTGACGTTCTGATACAGACAAAAATCCCCCGGCTGGACCGGGGGATTTTTGCGTTATAAAGCTTTTAGAATCTTCTCCATGCATCGGGCAGGAAGAGCACCAGCATCGGGAAAATTTCCAGACGACCGGCCAGCATATCGAAGATGAGCACCAGCTTTGCAAAGTTGGAGTAGGCCCCGAAGTTCATCATGGGGCCCACCTGATTGAGGCCGGGGCCGATGTTGTTCAGGGTGGCGGCGACGGAGGTGAAGTTCGTCACCATGTCAAAGCCGTCCAGACTGACAAGCATGAAACTCGCCGCAAAGATGAAGATGTAGGCCGCCAGAAAGACATTGGTGGTGCGGATGGTCTCATGATTGACCAGCTTGCCGTCCATCCGGACGGGGGCCACCACCTGCGGGTGGAGAGCCTGCTTCAGCTCCTTGCCCAGCGTCTTTCCCATCAGGAGGAAGCGGCTCACCTTGATGCCGCCGCCGGTGCTTCCCGCGCAGGCACCCACGAACATCAGCAGCACCAGCACCTCTTTTGCCAGCGTGGGCCAGAGGTCGAAATCACAGCTGGAAAAGCCGGTGGTGGTAATGATGGAGCCGACCTGGAAGGCCGCATGGCGCAGCGCCTCGCCGAAGGTGCCGTAGAGGCTGCGGATGTTCACCGTGATGACGGCCACCGCCGCCAGAATGATGGCAAAATAGGCGCGGACTTCCTCGCTGGACGCTGCGCGGCGGAACCGGCGCAGCAGCAGCAGGAAATACGCGTTGAAGTTGACGCCGAAGAGGATCATAAAGATGGTCACGACCCACTGGATGTAGGGCGAGAAGCTGGCAAAGCTGTCGTTCTTGAAGCCGAAGCCGCCAGTACCCGCCGTGCCAAAGGCCGTGAGCAGAGAGTCGAACACATTCATTCCGCCCGCCAGCAGGAAGCAGACCTCCACCACCGTGAGCGCGAAATAGATGCCGTACAGGATCTTGGCCGTAGACTGCACCTTCGGCACCAGCTTGTCCACCTGCGGGCCGGGGCTTTCCGCCTTCATCAGGTTGACGTGGGAGCCGCCGGTCAGGGGCAGCAGGGAGAGCAGGAACACCAGAACGCCCATGCCGCCGATCCAATGGGTGAAGCTGCGCCAGAACAGGATGCCGTTGGGCAGTCCCTCCACACCGGGCAGGATGCTGGCACCGGTAGTGGTGAAGCCCGAAACGGTCTCAAACATGGCGTCCACGGGGTTCGGGATGCAGCCGGTGAGGACGAACGGCACTGCACCCATGATACTGATGGTGATCCAGCTCAGGGCGGTGGCCGCAAAGCCCTCCCGCATATAGAACACCTTGCTGCGGGGCTTGATGGCCTGTAGGGCAAAGCCCAGCGCCCCACTGATGGCCGCCGTCAGCAGGAACACGCCCATGACGGCCCACTCGGCGTAGATGAGGCTCGTCACCGCCGGGAGCAGCAGCAGTGCACCCTCTATCATCAGGATGTAGCCCAGCAGACGAAAGACGATCGCATAATTCATACGTCCTGTCCCCCGTTACTCTTCCACGATGTCCCGCAGGTCGTGCAGGCCGTGTTCCAGCGTGACGACGATGACGTTGTCGCCCACCTGGATCTGGTCGCCGCCGCGGGGGATGAGGATATGGTCGCCGCGGGTGATGCAGCAGAGCAGCAGATTCTTTTTCAGATGCAGCTGGCTCAGCGGCACGCCGGTGGCCCGGCTCTCCTCATGGACAGTGAACTCCAGCGCTTCCACGCGGTCGTCGAGGATGCGGTAAAGGGTCTTGATGTTGTTTCCGGCCTCGTTCTGCAGGGCGCGGACGTACTGCACGATGTAATCGCAGGTCATGTACTTGGGGTAGACGATACTGCCCAGATCGAGCCCGGCCAGAATATCGTCGAACTCGAGGCGGTTGATCTTCGTAACCAGCTTGCCCTTGGAGTGCTTTTTTGCAAACAGGGTCAGCAGCACGTTTTCTTCGTCGATGTTGGTCAGAGCCACGAAGGCTTCGGTGGATTCCAGACCTTCCGAGAGCAGGAAGTCGCGGTTGGAGCCGTCCTCGTTCAGTATCTGTGCCTCAGGCAGAGACTCGGCCAGAACATTGCAGCGGGCCGGGTCCCGCTCGACGATGCGGACGCGGACGTGATTTTCCAGCAGCTCCTGACTCAGATAATAGGCGATGGCACCGCCGCCCACGATGAGGGCGTTGCGCACCGGCCGCACCGGCATATTGATCCGCTGGAAGAACTCGTGGGCCTTCTCCTGCGTGGCGAGGAAGGTGACCTGGTCGCCGTTCTGCAGCACAAAGTTACCGTTGGGGATGATGACCCCGCCGTCACGCTCCACCGCGCAGACCAGAATGTCGCTCTTGAGGCGGGTGGGGATCTCGTGGATGGCCACGCCGTCCAGCCCCTGCCGCTCGGTCAGCGCAAACTTGATGAGCCGCACACGTCCGCCCGCGAAGGTGTCGATCTTGCTTGCGCCCGGGAACCGCAGCAGGTGGGAGATTTCCTTGGCCGCTGCCATTTCGGGGTTGATGATGGCCGAGATGCCGATCTGCTTCTTGATAAAGTCCAGCTCATGGCTGTAAGACGGGTTGCGCACGCGGGCGATGGCGTGGCAGTGGCCCGCCTTTTTGGCGAACATGCAGCACAGCAGGTTCAGTTCGTCCGAGCCGGTGACTGCGATGAACACGTCCGCTTCCTCCACGCCCGCCTCGGACAGGGTGGTGATGGACGAACCGTTGCCGAGAATGCTCATCACATCGTAGGACTCCCCGATATGCTCCACACGGGCCTTGTTCGTATCGATAACGGTCACGTTGTGACCCTCTTCACTGAGCTGCCGTGCCAGCGCTGTGCCGACCTTGCCGCCGCCCACCAAAACGATCTTCATAGAATAACCCTTTCTCTTCTCCTGCGCCGTCTGGGCGCTATTGAGTAGATTATACCACATCTCGGGCAAAACATCTACTGAATCAGCCCTTCTGTCGGCTTTATCCACTGCAAAGCGCTATTCCGGCGGAAAAACGGCCCCGGAACACACAGATCCCGGGGCCGTTCTCAGCGATTCAGGTATTTCAGTACCGCTCCACGCCGTCCTTGGTGACGAGGGCGTAGACCAGCGGGGCTTCCTCGGGCTTTTCGGGGCCGTAGACGAGGCCGCTGCGGTACTCGGCGGCGGCAGCGTCGAACTTATCCGCCGCGCCGTAGAAGGTGGCGAGGCTCTCGCCCTTGTGGACGTAGTCGCCGCGCTTCTTGTGGAGGGTGATGCCGGCGGCGAAGTCCAGCGGGTCGCCCTTCTTCTGACGGCCTGCGCCCAGCAGAACGCTGGCAGAGCCGATCTTCTCGGCGTCGTTGGCGACGATGTAGCCGTCCTCTTCGGCCAGCAGCTCATAGCTGGCGGCGGGCTTCTCGAAGAGGCTGTAGTCGTCCAGAACGCGGGTGTCGCCGCCCTGGGCCGCGAACATCTCCTTGCACTTTGCAAAGGCAGAGCCGTCCGCGATGACAGCCTCGGCCATGGCGCGGCACTCGGCGGGAGACCCCTGATCGGCCAGCACCAGCATATTCGCAGCCAGCTGCAGGCACACCTCGGTCAGGTCGGCGGGGCCGTGGCCCTTGAGCACGTCCATGCTCTCCATGACCTCGAGGCTGTTGCCGATGTTGTGGCCCAGCGGGGTGTCCATGTCGGTGATCATCGCAGCGACGCGGCGGCCATGATGGGTGCCGATGGAGACCATCAGCTTGGCCAGCTCGATGCTCTGGTCCACGGTCTTCATGAACGCACCGGTACCGGTGGTGACGTCCAGCAGGATAGCGTCCGAACCGGAGGCCAGCTTCTTGGACATGATGCTGGACGCGATGAGGGGGATGCAGCTGACAGTCGCGGTGACATCGCGGAGGGCGTACATCTTCTTATCTGCCACGGCGATGCCCTCGCTCTGGCCGATGACCGACAGGCCAATCTTATTCACCTGTGCAAAGAACTCCTCCTGCGAGAGGGCGGTCTTTGTGCCGGGGACGCTCTCCATCTTGTCGATGGTGCCACCGGTGTGGCCGAGGCCGCGGCCGCTCATCTTGGCGATTTTAACGCCACAGGCCGCGACGATGGGCGCGATGACCAGCGTAGTCTTATCGCCCACGCCGCCGGTGGAGTGCTTGTCCACCTTGATGCCCGGGATGGGCGAAAGGTCCACCATGACGCCGCTGTGGGCCATGACATCGGTCAGCTCGGCAGTCTCCTCGTCGGTCATGCCGCGCAGATAAACTGCCATCATCCAGGCCGCCATCTGGTAATCGGCCACCTCGCCGCTGACGAAGCCGTTGACGATGGCTTCCAACTCCTCGCGGCTGTGGGTGCCGCCGTCCCGCTTCTTGGCGATCAAATCGTAAATGCGCATAAGGTCACGCTCCTAAATCGTATTCTCCGCCGACGGCCCGGGCCGCGCTGCCCCGCCTCCGGCAATAGTATGACATTGTAATTCAAGTATAGCAAATTTTCCCGCAAAAGCAAGCGCCGTTTTGTGGAATCTGTTGAAAAAGAAGCAAAAAGGGCACAGCCGCCCGGAAAAGCAGCTGCGCCCGGAAAATGCGCTCGAATCAGCGGGAACCCTTGTCGTAGGGGATGCCCTCGGCCTTGGGAGCCATGCTGTTCTTGGAGGTGAAGGCCAGAATGACCATGGATGCCACGAAGGGCATCATGTTGTAGATGTTGCTGGACCAGTGGAGCTGTGCGAGGAAGGTGGAGTCGGCGATGTTGGCCAGACTCTTGAACACGGCAAAGAACATGGCTGCGCCGCAGATGTTGAAGGGCTTCCACTGACCGAAGATCATAACAGCCATGGCAAGGAAGCCTGCACCGGCCACGCCGACCTCGAAGTTCCAGGTCTGGACGGGAGGCACGATATAGGCCAGACCGCCGATCGCACCCAGAGCGCCCGAGATGATGACACCGGCATAGCGCATCTTGTAGACGTTGATGCCCACAGAGTCCGCAGCCTGAGGATGCTCGCCGCAGGCGCGCAGACGCAGGCCGAAGCGGGTCTTGTACAGCACGATGTAGCTGATGATGAGCAGTGCGATGCCCAGCGGGACAAAGATGCTCAGCTCCAGGCCGCCGATGCTGAACAGGAAAGGCTTGTTGGAGTAGTTCAGCTTGGCGCTGCCGCTGTCGCTGAAGTTCTTGGAGATGACCACAGCCACCGCCGTTGCCAGCAGGTTCAGGGCTGTGCCGCCGATGGTCTGGTCCGCTTTCAGGTTGATGGACGCGAAGGCCAGCAGCAAGCTGTAGATCATGCCGGCGATAGCAGCCACCAGCACAGCGATGAGCACGGTGGCGAAAGCCGGCATGCTCGCGGGCAGCATGGTGAGGGTGAGGACACCCGCCACACCGCCGATGACCATGATGCCTTCCAGTGCGATGTTGATGATGCCGGAGTGCTCACTGAACATACCGCCCAGAGCGACCAGCATCAGCACGATGCCATACAGCAGAGTATACTTGATGAGAAGCAGCATATCACTTGCCCTCCTTCTTGGTTTCGGTCTTAGCAGGGGCAGGCTCTGCATTCACGTTGGTCTTGTCCGCATTCTTGAACAGCATGGAGTGGATCTTGCCACGGAACAGCATGGAGAATGCGCACAGGTAGATGATGATACCACTGATCAGGTCGGAGATCTCGGTGGGGTAATACTTGGTGGACAGGAAAGAGCCGCCGACCGAGATGTGGGAGATGAAGATCGCGGAGAAGATGGTGCCGATGGGGTTGGAGCTTGCCAGCAGGGCCACAGAGATGCCGTTGAAGCCCATGGCCGGCAGGCTGGTGGAGTTCAGCGGGTTCCACTGAGAGACATTGGACAGGTAGTAGAGTCCGGCGCCGAAGCCTGCCAGAGCGCCTGCAATGGCCATGGAGAGGATGATGTTCTTCTTCTCGTTGATGCCGGCGTAGCGGGCGGCGCTCTTGTTCAGGCCGACGGCCTTCAGCTCATAGCCAAAGGTGGTCTTGTTCAGGATGACCCAGATCAGAATGGCGACTGCCGCAGCGAGGAAGATCGCAATGGTGGTGCTGTTGGTCTGGAACATCTTGTTCAGGCCGAAGTCCGGGATGAGGGCCTTGGACAGTTCGGCGCTCTTTCCGAGGTTCAGGGTACGGGTGTTGCGCACGTCGTACATGGGGCCGGTGCCGTTCTGGTAGATAAGCTCATTGACCAGATACAGACCGATCCAGTTGAACATGATGGAGGTGATGACCTCGTTGATGTTGAAGTAAGCCTTGAAGAAGCCGGGGATCGCGCCCCAGATTCCGCCGAGGATGGTGGCGGCGATCAGGCAGACATACCAGGGCATCTTGAGCATGATGGCACAGTAGAGTGCGCCGTAAGCGCCCAGCGTGTACTGACCGGCAGCACCGATGTTGAACAGGCCGGTCTTGAAGGCGAAGGCCACGGACAGACCGGTCATGATGAGGGGTGCTGCGTTGGCCAGCTCCTTGCCGACGCCGTAGGGGGCGTCATGGAAGCCGCCCTTAATGATGCGGACAAAGCCGTCGCCCCATGCGTGGGCCGGGTTGATGGCCAGCAGCACGAGGAAGCCCACAGCCATGCCGATGACGATGCACAGCAGCGCGGCCAGCACACTGGTGATGGAGCTGTTGAGGTTGCTGTGGGAAAGTTTTTTCTTGTTCATTTATTTGCTCTCCTTTCCCTGCTTGCGTGCGCCGGCCATGTAGAGGCCCAGCTCCTGCACAGTGGTGGTCTTGGGATCGAACTCGCCCACGATCTCGCCCTCGTACATGACGAGGATGCGGTCGGACAGGTTCATGACCTCATCCAGCTCGAGGCTGACCAGCAGGACAGCTTTGCCCTTGTCGCGCTCGGCGACGATCTGGCGGTGGATGTATTCGATCGCGCCGACATCCAGGCCGCGGGTGGGCTGAACAGCCACCAGCAGCTTGGGGTCTTTGTCGATCTCGCGGGCGATGATGGCCTTCTGCTGGTTGCCGCCGGACATGCTGCGCACGATGGTGGAGCTGCCCTGACCGCTGCGGACGTCGTACTGAGCGATGAGCTTATCGGAGTACTCGCGGACTTTATCGGACTGGATAAAGCCGCCCTTCTGGAACTCGGGCTGCCAGTAGCGCTGGAGCACCATGTTGTTCTCGAGGCTGTAATCCAGCACCAGACCGTGCTTGTGGCGGTCTTCGGGGATGTGGCTCATGCCGTCCTTCGAGCGCTGACGGATGCTCTCGCGGGTGATGTCCTTGCCGTCCAGCGTGATCTTGCCGCCCGACAGTTTTTCGAGGCCGGTGAGGCCATAGACGAGCTCGGTCTGGCCGTTGCCCTCGATGCCCGCCAGACAGACGATCTCGCCTGCGTGGACCTGGAAGGTGACGTCCTTGACGGAGTCCTTCTTGCGCTGGTCGTTGTGGATGGTGACGCCCTCCACGTCCAGCACGACATCGCCCGGGTGAGCGGGCTTTTTATCGACCTGAAGCTGGACGTCACGGCCGACCATCATGCGGGAAAGCTCTTCCTTGGTGGTGTCCTTGATGTCCACGGTACCCATATACTTGCCCTTGCGCAGGACGGTGCAGCGGTCGGCGACCGCCATGATCTCGTTGAGCTTGTGGGTAATAAAGAGGATGGACTTGCCCTCCTTCTTGAACCCGCGCATGATCTCCATCAGCTCGTCGATCTCCTGCGGGGTCAGCACAGCGGTGGGCTCGTCGAAGATGAGGATCTCATTGTCGCGGTAGAGCATCTTCAAAATCTCCACGCGCTGCTGCATACCCACCGAAATATCACTGATGAGCGCATCGGGGTCAACACGCAGGCCGTACTTCTCGCTCAGGGCCACGACCTTCTTGCGGGCCTCGGCCTTCTGCAAAAAGCCCAGCTTGTTGGGCTCCACGCCCAGAATGATGTTGTCCAGCACGCTGAAGCACTCCACCAGCTTGAAGTGCTGGTGGACCATGCCGATGCCCAGTGCGTTTGCATCGTTGGGGTTGCGGATGGCGACCTCCTTGCCGTTTTTGAGGATCTTACCCTCCTCCGGCTGATACAGGCCGAACAGCACGCTCATCAGGGTGCTTTTGCCTGCGCCGTTCTCGCCCAGCAGGGCATGGACCTCGCCCTTTCGCAGCTGCAGGGTAATGTCGTCGTTTGCCTTGATGCCCGGGAACTCCTTGGTGATATGGAGCATCTCGATCACAAAATCCTCTGCCAATCTGCTCACTCTCCTTTCGTGTCCAAACGACACTTATACTATTGTAATGCCCATTATACCGTATTTTTGCTGTTTTGCACACTTCTTTTTGAAAATTTAGTGTTTTGCCATATCATAAGTATTACTTTTGTGCATTTTGACGAGCATTCCTTCCTCGTCTTGAAAAAGCATACAAAAAAGGCGGGACGCCCTTTGCAGAGCGTCCCGCCCGGGAAGTTTCTGATTACTGGATGTAGTTGACGGTGGTGAACTCGCTGACGGTGGGCTTGGTGCTGTCGTCAGAGTTGTTGTCCACAGTGATCTCGCCGCTCTTGATCTTCTCCTTCAGAGCCTCGTACTCGTCGGTGGTGAAGGTCTCGAAGTTCCAGCTGTCAGCATCGGTGGGCAGGCCGATGTAGTCGCCGTCCTCCAGACCGAAGTTGCCGTTGGAAGCAGCGATGTCGCTCCAATCGCCTGCCTCGATGTCGGACAGAGCGGTGTTGACAGCCTCGGTCAGGCCCTTCATTGCAGAGGTGATGAAGGGGTTGTAAGCGAAGGAGCCGTCTGCCACGCCGTTGACACCGATGTAGTTCTGGTCAACGTCAACGCCGATGACATAGCCGTTGCTCTTCAGAGCAGCCTCAACAGCGGAGGTGTAGATGCCGCCGCCGCAGGCGAAGACGACCTGCGTGCCGTTGGAGTACCAGCCCTCCATACGGGAGGTGATGTTAGCATCGCCGTAGAACTGGCCGCCGTAGAAGTAGTTGATGTCGATGTTGGTGCCCAGCTCCTGAGCAGCAGCGTCAGCGCCCTGCACATAGCCGTAGCCGTAACGGATGACAGCGGGGACAGCCATGCCGCCGAGGAAGCCCAGCTTGGTCTTGCCGTCCTTAACGATGGCGTAGCCTGCCAGATAGCCTGCCTGCTCCTCCTTGAAGGTGATGCAGTAGCAGTTTGCAGGGATGGCGTCGGTGCCGATGTCGCCCTGGGTGACGTCGACGGCGATGAACTTGACATCGGGGTACTGGTCAGCAGCCCATGCCAGAGAAGCGCCGTACAGGTAGCCGACGCAGACGATGACATCAGCGCCGTCGTTGACAGCCTGACGGATCATGGTCTCGCGGTCCTCATCGGAAGCGTCAGCCTCGGGGATGTAGTACTGGCAGTTATCGCCCATGTAGCCGGAAACAGCGGTCCAGCAGGCCTGGTTGAAGCTCTCATCGTCGATGGTGCCGGTGTCGCAGGTCAGAGCGACCTTCACCATCTTCTCGCCGCCCTCAGCGGTGGAAGCGGCTGCGCTGGTGGAGGCAGCTGCAGAGGAAGCAGTGGAAGAGGAAGAACCGCCGCAGGCAGTCAGAGCAGCGGCAGCAGCAGCGGCGCCAGCCACTGCCAGGAAGTTACGACGAGAAATCATCATAATGAAAACTCTCCTTTTATTTTAATATAATCGCGTTTTGTTGACGAAATGTGCGCACTTGCACATTTACTGGCTCAAGTATAACGGGAAGAAGTGACAGATGCAAGCCTTTTCCGATTACAAAACATTTACAATTATTTTATCAAAATTGTATAAAAATCACACTTATCCCGGAAGATCCGCTCCGCCCGGCCTTTTTCGCGCAGCTGCGTTCAGTCTTCCACAGCCTTGTTGCCTGCCACGTTGGAGGGGCCGAAGCCGAAGGGCAGCAGCTCGTCCATGCTGCGCTCGATGAAATCGTCCGGGCTTTTTGCCATGATGACATTCAGCTCCGGGCCGCCGAACTCGAACAGCGCCTGACGGCAGACGCCGCAGGGCGAGGTGATCTGCTTGTTGACTTCGCCCCGGCGCGCACCCACCACGGCGATGTCGGTGAACCTGGTCACGCCCTCGGCCACAGCCTTGAACAGGGCCGTCCGCTCGGCGCAGCTGGTGGGGGTAAAGGCGGCATTCTCCACATTGCAGCCGGTGAAGATGCGGCCATCCTCGGCGCGCAGGGCAGCGCCCACCATAAAGTCGCTGTAAGGCGTGTAAGCCCTCTCCCTGGCCGCAAGGGCCATCCGGATGAGCTCCTGCTTTTCTTCCAGAGTCAGTTTTGTCATGGTCAGTTCTCCTTTTTGCAATTTGTAGATATAGCGTTCTTCGTCCTGCGGGACGAAGCCAATGGATTCAAACATTTTCTGCGACTGGATATTGAAGGAATAGATGTGCGCGAAGCACTCCGCCAAGCCCCTTTCCCGAGCCAGCTCCAGCATTTTTTCGATGACCTTCCGCCCGATGTGTTTATTCTGGTACTCCTTGCAGATGACGATGGCCAGCTCGCCGGTCGTCCGCAGGCTGACGTCACCACAAAGCACACCCCGATACTCGATATAAAACAGTTCCCCGTGTGTGTCCAGATAATGATACATCCGCTTCAGCAGTGGCAAATCATAAACGAAGTCCCTGTTATCTACCTGTTTGCAGAGCTGTGCATCCTGATACCACGCAAGTGCTGTATCGTAGGCCGGATAATACGGAACAAGCCGGATGTTCCCCTCCACAGAAATCGGACTGCGCACCATGTTCACCGTTTCTCTGTTCATCGGCTTCATTCCCTTCTGTGTCGTACATTCTTCTGTGTTGTGTATTTAAGTATAAATCATTCTTTTAAGAAGTGCAAGCGGCGATAATTACGCAGCATTATGCAATGACAGCTCTTGCATTTGTCATTACAAATGAATATAATAGAATTACAAAGGAGGCGCATCAGAATGGCAAATGCAGTCAACGTGAATTTTCGGATGGACCCCGACCTCAAGCGGAGCATGGAGGAGGTCTGCGCCGAGATGGGGCTTTCGATGACGACAGCCTTCACGATTTTTGCAAAGAAAGTGTCGCGCGAGCATCGGATCCCCTTTGAAGTCTCCGCTGACCCCTTCTATTCCGAAAGCAACATCAACCATCTCCGTCAAATCGTCCATGATATTGACACCGGCAAAGCCAAGCTCATCGAACATGAACCGATCGAGGTGGACTGATGAGGCTGTGACATTACACGGATACCTGAGAAGCAAAAAGACTGCTGTCGGCCGACAGCAGTCTTTTTGTATTATGCATTATGGTGAAATCAATACTCCGCGCCCAGTGCGATCTTCATCATATCGGTGAAGCTCTTCTGGCGCTGCTCTGCGGTGGTAATCTCCGGGGAGACAAAGCTGTCGGAGATGGTCAGCAGGCAGGCGGCGTTCTTGCCCAGCACCTCGGCGTTTGCGAACAGAGCAAAGCTCTCCATCTCCACGCAGAGGCAGCCGCGCTCGTCACGCAGCAGCTCCCAGTAGGTGGGCTTTGCGTCGGAGGGCTGACGGTAGAAAACGTCGGAGGAGTGGATGTTGCCCTCGATGAGCTTGATGCCCTGCTTCTTGGCGGAGGCGCGCAGCTTATCATTCAGAGTCTCGCTGGGGAAGGTGATGTCGTGGTCATTGCCGCTCTGGACGCGGGCATAGTTGGACTCACTGACCGCACCAGTAGCCAGCACGGTGTCGAACAGCTTGGCGTCGGCAGTGTAGCTGCCGGCGGAGCCGATGCGGATGATGTTGTCCACATCGTAGAACTTGAACAGCTCGTAGGAATAGATGCCGATGGAGGGCATCCCCATGCCGCTGCCCATCACGCTGATGGGACGGCCCTCATAGGTGCCGGTAAAGCCCAGCATCCCGCGGACATCCGTCACCTGACGGACATCCTTCAGGAAGGTGTCAGCAATGAACTTTGCGCGCAGGGGGTCGCCCGGCATCAGGACAGTCTTTGCGAAATCGCCCTTTTCGGCGCTGATGTGAGGAGTAGCCATAATAATTATCTCCTTTTTATGAATTTTATCCAGGCAGCGGAGCCCGCCGCCTTGCGTTACCAAAAAGCTTTTTTCATTCCGCTGAATGTCAGCCGACATGCCAAAGCCTCCCCTTTTTAGGGGAGGTGGCGCGCCGCAGGCGTGACGGAGAGGTTTATTTCTTCCCCGGGAATACGTTCTGCGGGGGAATGTACGAACCATTGAGACGTATCTCAAAGTGGCAGTGGTTTCCGGTGGAACGGCCCGTGCTGCCCAGATAGCCGATGAGCTGGCCCTGCTTGACGGTCTGGCCCGCACTGACGGTCAGGGACAGGCAGTGTGCATACACAGAGCTGTATCCGCCGCCGTGGTTGATGATGACCGAGTAGCCATAACCCGTACCTGCACCGGCCTTGTTGTAGCCCGCCTTGGTGACGGTACCGCCTGCGGAGGCGTAGATGGGCGTACCGGCCGGGGCGCAGATGTCCACGCCCTTGTGGCGTCCGCCGTACCAGCGCGAGCAGTAGCGGTAGTTCGGCACAGGCCAGATGAACTGGCCGCTGCCGGTGATGTACTTGGTGCTGGAAGTCACCTTCTTGGTGCCTTTGACCACCTTCTTGTTCACCGGCTCCTTGATGACCTCGGTGGAAAGCACGCTCTGGTCCACAAGGATATTGTTGGTGTCGTAGACGTTCTGGAGGGTCACACGGCGCAGACCGTTCTCGCCCTCCTGGAGCACCTTGGTGGTCCCCTTCGTATATTCGTTGGATCTTGTCGTCTCCGTGGAGAATGCGATCTCTTCCTCACGGGTCTCGATGCGGGTGATGCGCACCTCAAGGCCAGCCTCTTCTTTGGTGATGACGAGGTGGTCGCCCTCAAGGATGCTGGACGTCTCGCTCAGCGGCTCACCCTTGAACGCCGGGTTGAGGGCGCACAGCTCACGGAAGGTCAGGTCATTGTTATGTGCGATGGTCCAGAGGGTGTCGCCCGCCTTGACGGTGTAGATCTTCTGGGCCTGCTTCACGCCCACCAGCTCCTGCCGGACGGTCTCAAAATCCTGCAAGCCTTCCTTGAAGTAGAGGCCGTCTTCCAGCGTGACCTGCTTGTTGAAGCCCACGCTCACATCGGGGCCGTTCTCTTCTTCCTCGTAGGGGTCGAGCATGGCGGCGAGGTAATCCCGCAGCGCTTTGCCGTCGCTGCACACCGCCGTCAACTCGCCGTCCAGATAAAGAGCCGTGCCTTCGCTGATCTGGTCGCCGGCGCTCTGGATGATGGCGTTTGCCATCTCGTTTTCGTCCATCATGTGGTGGGCAATGGCGAGGGTGTAGCTCGGCTCGATGGTCCACTCGGTCTTGTCGGTGCCGGCGTAGCTGATACGCTCCATCACGTCCTCGCGGGCCGTGTTGAAGACGTCCTCATTCGCCACATAGCCCACGGTTTCGCCGTTGACCCGGACGGCCAGCGCATAAGGCTGGTGGATGACATATTGGAACACTGCTGCGCCCAGCGCCAGTGCGCAGATGGGCAGGGCATACATCGCCATGCGGGGCAGCAGACTGAGGTTGCGGCGGACGCCGTTTTTGAAGTAGTGGACGCTGGCCTCAAATGCTGCACCGAAGCCCTGCTCCCTGCGGATGCGGTGGGCATGGATGAGAAGGGACACGATGCCCTTTGCAAACAGCACGATGGGGCCAAACAGGTCTTTGGCCACCTGTGCTGCGCCGGGGAACGCCGTCTCCGCCAGAGCCTTTGCAAAGCGGCGGATGCCTCCAGCAGCCCAGAGAGCGGCGTACTTGACGGCACGTCCCACCCGCACGGCAGCATACTCCGCGCCAAAGCCCAGCGCGTAGAGCACTGCGCCAACGCGCAATACCAGCTTCGACGAGCGCAGCTTCCGGGCGGCATTGTCCAGCCGGCGTCTGCGGCGGCGATACCGCCGGTGGCGGCGCAGCAGATGGACGCACTGGAGCTGCGCCCAAAGCGAGCGCAGCTTTGCGCGGAAGCCGGTGTGCCGCGGCGCACCGGCTGGCTCGTCCTGCCGCGTTTCAGTTGTTTTATCTTCCAGCAAAAAGGATGCTCCTTCCTGTATCTTCAGGAGATTCTGATCTGTCTCTTTTCTCTGTTATCGACACGCTGCCGCATCAGGACAGCTTTTTTGACAAGAATAACTCTATTTATTATACACCCTGCCAGCGCCGAAACAAGCATTGACACAGAATTTGGGCTTAGCTTTCACTTACTTTTCACGAAATACACAAATTCAGACAAGAAGCTTTGTCATATCCTCCGGCAGCGGGCTTTCCACTGTCACCGGCCTCAGGGTCGTCTCGTCCACCGGCACTTCGATGCGGATGCCGTCCGGCATCCGCTCGCAGCGCGGCACCCAGAACGTCTGTTTTGCGCAGTGGAGCGCCTGCCGCCCGATGCGCGCCCGGCTCCCGCCGTAGAGGTCATCGCCGGCCAGCGGGTGGCCGATGGATGCAAAATGTACCCGTATCTGGTGGGTGCGGCCCGTCACCGGGACGCAGGCCGCGAGGCTCAGGCCGTTTTCGGCTTTCAATATGGTATATTCCGTCCGGCTGGGTTTGCCGTCGGGGGTGACGCACCGCCCGATGATGCTCTCCCCCTGCCGCCCGATGGGGGCGTCGATGACGCCCGGCCCAAGGGGAAGTTCTCCTTCTGCAACGGCGTAGTAGAGCTTTTCCACCCGCTGAGCCAGCAGCGGGGCAGCGTAACCATTCTGAGCCGCCAGCACGAGGCCGCTGGTGTCCTTGTCGATGCGGTTCACCGGGCGGAAAACGGGGCTTCTGCCCTGACGCAGCGCCCAGGCGGCATAGCCGTTCGCCAGCGTATCCAGCGGGTAATTCATGGTAGGATGCACCGCGAGATGGGGCGGTTTTTCCACCACGAGGGCAAAAGCGTCCTCGTAGACCACATCCACCGGGATGTCGTCCTGCGGCGCAACGCCCTCCCCCTCCGGCGGCAGTTCAAAGGAGATGACCTGCCCGGCCTCCACCCGGCGGTTGGCCAGGATGGGGGCGCCGTCGGCAAAAAAGCCGCTGCCCCGGAATTTCACGGCCCGGGACAGGTCGGTGGAGACGCTGCACCTGCGCAGAAAACCGCGCAGCAGCATCCCGTCCGCCTCGGGCGGGACTTTGAAATAAAGCTTCATCTTCCCACCTCCAGCGCGGGCAATATATAGGATAAGTATAGCAAAATTCTCTTTCTCTTGCAAATCTTGTTTTTTTATGGTATCATGAGGAGCGGAAAACGAGTGGAACATACGGCGGCGGGGCGGCTTTGACCGCTCTGAGGAAAGTCCGGGCCTCACAGAGCACGGTAACTGCTAACGGCAGCCGAGGGTGACCTCAGGGAAAGTGCAACAGAAAGGAAACCGCCGCAGCAATGCGGTAAGGATGAAAGGGCGAGGTAAGAGCTCACCAGCGCATGGGTAACTATGCGGCTTTGTAAACCCTACCGGAAGCAACGCCTATATGGGACGTACAGCGCTGCTCGCGTGTCCCGAAGGCGGCACGAACCTGTCAGCAATGGCAGGTCTAGACAGATCGTCGTTTAATACAGAACCCGGCTTACGGTCTATCTCGTTTTCCATCTTTTGTTTTCAGCGCTGTCTGCGGTGTGCAGGCAGCGTTTTTCGTTTCTTTAACCACACTGTCACTTTTCGTTTGGGCTGGTTTGTGGTATACTGAACAAAACCCCACAGAGCACGTCTCCGCCGGGGCCTTAATTCAACAGACAGGATGTGAAATCCTCCGATGAAAGATGGTTTTTTGAAAGCAGCTGCCCTCTCGCCCTCCCTGCGGGTGGCCGACTGCAATTATAACGCTTCTCAAATCGTATCTCAGCTACAGGATGCTGCGGCCCGCGGCGTCAGGCTGGCGGTGTTCCCCGAGTTCTGCCTCACCGGCTACACCTGCGGCGATCTGTTCTTGCAGCACACGTTGCAGCAGGGCGCGCTGGACGCCCTGCAGACCGTGCTGGACGCCAGCCGGGAGCTGGACGTCGTGGCCCTCGTGGGCCTGCCGCTGCTGGTGCGGGGCAAGCTGTACAACTGCGCCGCCGTCCTCTGCGGCGGGCGTCTGCTGGGCCTTGTCCCCAAGACCTACCTGCCCAACTACGGCGAGTTCTACGAAAAGCGCCAGTTCACCCCGGGCAGCACCGAGGTGGAAAATGTGACGGTCTGCGGGCAGGAGGTGCCTTTCGGTACGTCCCTGCTCTTCCGCTGCCGCCAGATGCCCAGCTTCGTTCTGGGCGTGGAGATCTGCGAAGACCTGTGGAGCGCTCTGCCCCCCTCCACCTTCCATGCGCTGGCCGGTGCCACCGTCATTGCGAACCTTTCGGCCAGCGATGAGACGGTCGGCAAGGCCGAGTACCGCCGGGCGCTGGTGTCGAACCAGTCCGCCCGCCTGCTCTGCGGCTACCTGTACGCTTCTGCCGGCCACGGCGAGAGCACCCAGGACATGGTCTTCGCCGGCCACGACCTCATCGCCGAGAACGGCACCATCCTCGCCGAGACGTCTCCCTTCGAGGGCGGCTGGGCTGAGACGGAGCTGGACTGCCAGCGGATGGAGTCGGAGCGGGCGCGCAACACCAGCTTCGAGCCCAGCGCCGAGGGGTATCTGACCGTCGATTTCGACCTTGCCCTCACCGAGACCAAGCTTTCCCGCTGGGTAGACCCCACACCTTTCATCCCCCACGACGAGCGCCGCCGGGCCGAGCGCTGTGAGCTGATCTTGAAAATGCAGGCCGACGGCCTCGCCAAGCGCCTCGAGCACGCCCACGCCAAGACGGCGGTCATCGGCATCTCGGGCGGTCTGGACAGCTGCCTCGCTCTGCTGGTGGCCGTCCGCGCCATGAAACAGCTGGGCCGCCCCACCAGCGATGTGCTGGCCGTGACCATGCCCTGCTTCGGCACCACCCACCGCACCCGCAGCAATGCGGAGATCTTATGCGACGAGCTGGCCGTCAGCTTTACCGAGATCGACATCGCCAACACCGTCCACAGCCACTTCAGGGACATCGGCCAGGACGAGAGCGTGCTGGACGTCACCTTCGAGAACGGACAGGCCCGTGTGCGCACCCTCGAGCTGATGGACACCGCCAACCGCACCGGCGGCCTCGTCGTCGGCACCGGCGACCTCTCCGAGCTGGCGCTGGGCTGGGCCACCTACAACGGCGACCACATGAGCATGTACGGCGTCAACGCCGGTGTCCCCAAGACGCTGGTGCGCCACCTCGTCCAGTATGAGGCCGACATTGCCGCCTCCGCCGAGCTGCGCCGGGTGCTGCTGGACATCCTCGACACCCCCGTCTCCCCGGAGCTGCTGCCTGCCAAGGACGGCGAGATCTCTCAGAAGACGGAAGACCTCGTGGGTCCCTATGAGCTGCACGACTTCTACCTTTATTATGTTCTCCGCTTCGGCTTCGGCCCATCGAAGATATTCCGGCTGGCGAAAGCGGCCTTCGCAGGCCGGGCCGAGTACCCGGACGAAGTGCTCTACAAGTGGCTGCGCAACTTCTACTGGCGGTTCTTCGCCCAGCAGTTCAAACGCAGCTGCCTGCCCGACGGCCCCAAGGTGGGCAGCGTCACCCTCTCGCCCCGGGGCGACTGGCGGATGCCCAGCGACGCAGCCGCCGCGCTCTGGCTGGCCGAGCTGGAGCAGATCCCGCTCAAAGGATAATTTTTCATGAAACAACACAAAAAACTGCTGATGGATCTGGTCTTTGCTGCCGTCATTCTGGCCGCAGCCGCCGTGCTGCTGCTGGTGCGGAAAGCAAACCAGACCGGTGCGCCGCTCTGCGCAGAGCTCATCTATGGCGACAGCAACACCAAGCTCACCTTTCCTCTCGAAAAAGACGCCGACTATGACGTGGACACCGGCTACCTCACCGTTCACATCAAGATCCAGGACGGCGCGGCCCGCTTTGTGGATTCGCCCTGCCCTGACCACATCTGCGAGTCCTTCGGCTGGCTCAGCGAAGAAGACCAGACGGCCACCTGCCTGCCCGCCCGGGCTGTGCTGAGCATTATTCCCACCACATGATGGCATACACATCCAAAGGAGTGAACGCCTATGTTTGACGAAAACGAGCATCTCCATCCCCAGAATAACGATGAAGGCCCCCGGCACATCCACCGGGGCATCAAGCGCAGCGAACCTGACGAAGTGGAGGTAGACAGCGCCGATTTCTTCTCGCCGGAGCCTCCCCGCCCCAAAGCGCCGCCGACACCGACGCCTCCGTCTGAGCCGCCGAAGCCTCCGGTGCCGCCCCGCAGACAGTGGGAGCCGCTGCACCCCAGCGAGCCCGCCCCCGCTGACGACAAACTTCCGAAAGGAGGAATGGTCTTGCTGGTACTGCAGGCCATCCTGAGCCTTGCCGCGCTGGTGCAGCTCTGGCGCACCCAGATGCTGCCGGTGCTCTACCTCGTTATCATCACCGCGCTTCTGGTGCTGCTCTGGCTGCTGGTGCGCAAGTGCCTCGCCTCCCGCAGCGGTGCCGTCGTGGCCCGGGTGCTGTCCGTCCTGCTCTGCGCCGCGCTGGCCGTGGGCTGTGTCTGGGCGCAGCAGGGTCTGACCGCACTGGACAGCATGACTTCCGGCCTGCTCACCGGCGCAGAGGCGAATAAGATCACGAAAGAGCCCTTCGTCGTCTACCTCAGCGGCGTGGACAACCGCGGCGAGTTGACCGAAAAGGCCCGCAGCGACGTGAACATCCTCGCCGTGGTCAACCCCACCACCAAGCAGGCGGCCCTCATCAACACCCCGCGCGACTACTATGTTGACCTCGCAGGCACCGACAGCAAGGACAAGCTGACCCACGCCGGCCTCTACGGCGTCGAGACCAGCATGGCCACGCTGGGCAACCTCTACGGCGTGAATGTGGAGCACTACCTCCGCATCAACTTTGCGGGCTTCATCAACATCATCGACGCCATCGGCGGCGTAGACGTCTACTCCGACCAGGCCTTCACCTCGGTGGGCAGCCCCGGCTACTACGACCCCACCACCTTCGCCGAGGGCTGGAACCATCTGGACGGCAAGTCCGCTCTGGCTTTTGCCCGCGAGCGCCACGCCTTCAAGACCGGCGACATCCAGCGCGGCATCAACCAGATGAAAGTCATCGACGCGATGGCCAACAAGCTCAAATCCCCCGCCCTGCTCATGGGCTTCTCCAAGCTGATGGACGCCGCCGCCGACTGCTTCGTCACCAGCCTCTCGCAGGAACAGATCTCTGCGCTGGTCCGGATGCAGCTGGGCGACCTCGCCAACTGGGACATCCAGAGCTACACCGTCACCGGCTCGGGCGCGAAGAGCTCCAAGTGCTACTCCGCCAAGGGCCAGAGCCTCTACGTCATGAAGCCGGATGAGAACTCGGTCAACGAGGCCAAGGCCCTCATCGCAGCGGTTCTGGGCGGCGAGGACAAGCTCACCGGCACCAGCCAGACCCCCGAGAAGACCGATGTCTTCACGCCCACCGCCGACCCCAACGCCGGTGCATCCATCCCGGAGGAATCTCCCGACAGCGTGATCGCAGAAGAGCCCGCCGGGAGCGAAGTCCCGGCGGAAGAGGCCCCCGCTGACAGCCAGCCCACCGAGGGCGACGCCTCCGGTGAGCCCAGCGCTTCTACCGAGGTCCCTGCAGACGGCAGCGAAGAAGCCCCGGCAGGCTCCACCGAGTCTCCGTCCTTCAGCATGCCGACCCAGGAGCAGGTGGAGCAGGCGGCTTCCTCCCTGCATCAGGCCGCTTCCACCGTGCTGGACGCCCTGTTCGGCTCCGGCAGCGGCGACGCTTCCAGCGCTGAAAATGATGCAGCGTAAATAGAATTGCAAAAGAAAAAGGACTGCTCACGCAGTCCTTTTTCTTTTGCCTGTTTAAGCTAAAATGTCGCTCAGCACGCTCTGGCCGTCCAGCGTGGAAGCATCCACACCCAGATAGTCGCAGATGGTCTGTGCGATGGTGCCGAAGCAGAGCTTTGTGCCGAGGTCAACGCCCGGTTTGACGCCCTTGCCGCAGATGAGATACGGCACATACTCGCGGGTATGGTCGGTGGTCTTGGTGTAGGAGGGGTCACAGCCGTGGTCAGCCGTGACCATCAGGATGTCGCCCTCCCGCATCCCGGGGATGAAGTCAGCAACGAACTTATCGAACTCGGTGGCAGCAGCAGCATAGCCCGCCACATCGCGGCGGTGGCCGTAGAGCATATCGAAATCGACGAGGTTCACGAAGGCCAGACCCTCGAAGTCGCGGGTCTGCAACGCCTTGGTAAAGGCGATGCCGTTGGTGTTGCCGGTGGTCTTGATCTTTTCCGTCACGCCCTCGCCGTCGAAGATGTCGAAAATTTTGCCCACGGCGATGACGTCCCTGCCTGCGTCCTTGAGCAGATCCAGCATGGTCTTGCGGGGCGGCTTGAGGCTCAGGTCGTGGCGGTTGGTGGTGCGGTAGAAGGTATCAGCGGTGTGGCCGAGGAAGGGGCGGGCGATGACGCGGCCCACGCCGTACTCGCCCTTCAGCATCTCGCGGGCGATCTCGCAGTAGCGGTACAGTTCATGCACCGGCACCAGCTCCTCGTTGGCGGCCACCTGAAACACGCTGTCGGCGCTGGTGTAGACGATGAGGGCATCCTCCTTCATGGCCTGCTCGCCGTAGTCCTTCAGCACCTGTGTGCCGGAGTAGGGCTTGTTGCAGAGGACTTTGTGGCCGGTCTTTTCCTCAAACTCGTGGATGAGGCTGTCCGGGAAGCCGTCCGGGAAGGTGGGCAGGGGCCTCGGGCTGACGACACCGGCGATCTCCCAGTGGCCGATGGTGGTATCCTTGCCCATGCTCTGCTCCTGCAGGCGGGCAAAGGAGCCGATGGGGGCGGCATCCTTCTCGCCGACGGTCACGCCGTCGATGTTGAACAGTCCGAGCTTTTTCAGGTTGGGGCAGTTGAAGTTGGGGTGGTTGGCGATGGCGCCGAGGGTGTTGGTCCCCTCATCGCCAAAGGCTGCGGCGTCCGGCTCTGCGCCGATGCCGAAGCTGTCCAGAACGATCAGAAAAACGCGCTTTTCCATTACGCTTTCACTCCGTTTCTATCATTTTGCGCTCACCTCTGTCCCTTCGGGGCAGAAGTGAGACTTTTGCTAGCCTTATTATAGGCGATGGACGCACTTTTCGCAAGCGTTTTATCGCTCCGGCATCTATCACGAAAATTTAAGGTTTTCTTTGCCGAATTTTTTCTTGCTCTCTTGTACACAAGCGGTTATAATATAGAATGGTAAGGTTTTCAAACACCCCTGACCGGGCCGATGTCCGGCCAGCGGCCGCAGGGCATATCTGGCACCTGCGCGCCTATCATAGAGGAAAAAAGAGACTGTTAGAGGTATATTTATGAGAAAAACGAAGATCATCTGCACCCTTGGCCCTTCTACCGATAAGGACGGCGTCCTGCGCGAGCTGGTCGCCAACGGCATGAACGTGGCCCGCTTCAACTTTTCCCACGGCTCCTACGAGGAGCACAAGGGCCGTCTGGATATGCTGAAGGCTGTCCGCGCTGAGCTGAACAAGCCCGTTGCTGCCCTGCTGGACACCAAAGGCCCCGAGATCCGCCTGAAGGAGTTCAAGAACGGCGTTGAGATGCTGGAAGCCGGCCAGACCTTCACCCTGACCACCCGCGAGGTGGAGGGCACCAAGGAGATCTGCTCCATCACCTACAAGGACCTGCCCCAGGACGTCCACGAGGGCGGCACCATCATGCTGGACGACGGCCTCATCAAGCTGGCCATCAAGAGCGTCACGGACACCGACATCGTCTGCGAAGTGCTCAACAGCGGCAAGATCAAGACCAAGAAGGGCGTCAATGTCCCCGGCGTCCACCTGTCCATGCCCTACCTGAGCCAGCGCGACCGGGATGACATCATCTTCGGTGTCCAGCAGGGCTTCGACTTCATCGCCGCTTCCTTCGTGCGCACCGCACAGGACGTCTACGACATCCGCAACCTGCTGAACGAGTACGACTCCCACATCCGCATCATCGCCAAGATCGAGAACCGCGAGGGCGTCAATAACATCGACAGCATCCTGTCCGCTGCCGACGCCGTCATGGTCGCCCGCGGCGACCTGGGCGTCGAGATCGACTTCACTGAGCTGCCCGGCATCCAGAAGAGCGTCATCGACCGCTCCTTCTCCTTCGGCAAGCCCATCGTCACTGCTACCCAGATGCTGGACAGCATGATCGTCAACCCCCGCCCCACCCGCGCCGAGATCTCCGACGTGGCAAACGCCATCTACGACGGCACTTCCGCTATCATGCTCTCCGGCGAGACCGCTGCGGGCGCATACCCTGTTGAGGCCCTCAAGACCATGTCCGCCATTGCAGAGCGCACCGAGAACGAGGTCCACTACCGCGACAACCGCCTGACCGATACCACCGGCCAGATCAGCGTCAGCGACGCTACCGCACACGCTGCCTGCCTGACCGCAAAGGACGTCAACGCTTCTGCCATCGTCACCGTGTCCGAGTCCGGCAACACTGCCCGCCTGCTGAGCAAGTACCGCCCCTCTCAGCCCATCATCGCCTGCGTCATGGACGAGCAGGTCCAGCGCCAGCTGTCCGTCTCCTGGGGCATCACCCCGCTCATGATGGACCTCGCCGCCAGCACCGATGAGCTCATCGAGAAGTCCACCGCTCTGGCAAAAGAGCACGGCTATCTGCACGACGGTGAGCTGGCTGTCGTGACCGCCGGCGTCCCCGTGGGCGTCTCCGGCACCACCAACATGATCAAGATCCACATGATCGGCAACTGCCTGGCTACCGGCGTCGGCGTCGGCCCCGAGGGCGCTGCTCTGGCCAACGCCACCGGCAAGGCCTGCGTCTGCCGCACCATCGAGGAGATCCGTGCAAAGTTCAAGCCCGGCATGGTCCTAGTCGTCCCCTCCACCTCCAACGAGATGCTGAGCTACGTCCGTGACGCCGCCGCTCTGGTGGTCGAGGAAGCCGGCCTGAACAGCCACGCTGCCATCGCCGGCAAGGCCCTGCTCAAGCCCACCATCGTGGGCGCCCTCGGCGCTACCGCCCACATCCGCGACGGTCTGATGGTCGCTGTGGACTGCGCACACGGCAGCGTCCAGCGCCTGCAGGCCTGATCCCGGGAGGCACAGCATGGAACGCATTGCAAGTTTCTGTGTAGACCACACCCTGCTCGACCGCGGCATGTACCTGAGCCGTCAGGACGGCGATGTTCTGACCTGGGACATCCGGATGAAGAAGCCGAACCACGGCGATTATCTCTCCACCGGCGCAGCCCACACGCTGGAGCACCTCTTCGCCACCTACGCCCGCAACAGCCAGTATAAGGACGGTGTCATCTACGTCGGCCCCATGGGCTGCCGCACCGGCTTTTACCTGCTGACCCGGGGCCTGACCCCCGCCGAGGCGCTGAGCCTGACGGTGGAGTCCTTCCGCTTCATGGCTGCGTTTGAGGGCGATGTCCCCGGCGCAAGCGAGGTGGAGTGCGGCAACTACCGCGACATGGACCTGCCCGCCGCAAAGGCTGAGGCTGCCGCCATGCTGCCCGTGCTCGAGGCACTGACCGCCGACAAGCTGCACTACTAAGCTATAACACACAAAGAGGCTGTTGCACTGCAATAGCCCCTTTTCTTTATACTTCCCCGATGACCGGGAGCAGGTCTTCGAGCTTATTGAAATAATTCACGATGGTGACCACATTGTTGACGATGGAGCTGCCCGCCGAGAAGATACGGGCCACATAGTTCAGCACCCGGCCAATGTCCTGAAACATCTGCCATGCCGTGGTCTCGCCGCCGCAGAGCAGCACCATTTCGTCGTCCCCGATGGATGTATACTGGGCGGGCATCTGCATCTGATGATTCCTCATAGTATCCTTTCCTTTCCGCTGGTGAGAAGTTTTTTTGTTCCTCGTTCAGAGTCAGCGCCCTCGGGGCCTGTCCTCCATTCCATCCTACCAGATACGAAAGGCAAAGGATGTCAGAGTGTGGGAAGACAGCAAAAAACACAAGGACCCGGGGTGTTTCCACTCCGGGCCCTTGTGCCATTTTTATTTCGAGGAATAGATAATATCGTTTTATCGCTGGGCTTGTGTCAGCTCAGGTGCGATCAGCCTTTAACCTCAGTCTCAAGTCTCAGAATAAACAGCCTTGCAGGTGACGATAACGACGGTGTACTCGGTCTTGTCCTTGCCGGAGCCCTTGGTGAAGGTCTTCAGGCCCAGCTCGAACTTATTGCCAGCGGAAACCTTAAGAGTCTTGTCGCCCTCGGTCTTGTTAGTAACCTTATCGTGGTTCAGAGCGGCACTGGTGTTGATTTTCTTCTCGCTGCTCACCAGCAGATCGTAGATCTCCTGAGCCTGAGCAACATTCTTCACATCCTCGCTCTTGTAGCAAGTGTACCAGACGTACTTATCGGTAATCTTGTCGGTGCCCAGCTTAGCCTTGACGGCATCTTCCATGCTGACCTTCTCAGTCTCTTCGCTACCCTCAGCAGTAGGAGCGACCCAGTCAGTGGTGTCAGCCTGAACAGCCTTAGCGGCCTTCTCAGCCAGATCCTTTGCATCGTTGGTAGCAGAGACGGTAGCCTTATCATTGACGACCTTCAGCATACCTTCCAGATCGCTAGCGATGTTGCGAGCATCCAGAGTTGCGCAGCCGGTCAGCATGGACACAGCCATGACACCGGTGAGAACGACGGCCAGCAGTTTTTTCATTTTCATGATTTTTGCCTCCATAAATAAAGATAAATTATACAGGCAGGCTAGCATTTTTCGACTGTCGGCCTGTGGGCCAATTATACCCCCCCCCCTACTAGTCTGTCAATAGGGTTTTCTCACTTTCGTCACATTTACAAAATATAGTCTCACCAACCGTGCATTTTCCACAAAATAACAGGATTCGAGGGGCCAAAAGCAAAAAAATGCAGCCCCGGGGCCGCTTTTGGGGCGGCAGCCCGGGGCTGCAGGTGCAGTATTTTTTTCAGTCTCCCGCCGGGGGCAGGGGGCTTTACTGGTACAGGGGGAAAGCCTTGGTCAGGGCCAGCACGCGGGCGGAGATGTCGTCCTTCTTCTCGTCGTAGTGCCAGATGCAGTCGGCGATGCAGTCCGCAATGACCTTCATCTCGGCCTCACCCATACCCCGGGTGGTGACAGCCGGAGTACCCAGACGGACGCCGGAAGTCACGAAGGGGCTGCGGGTCTCGCCGGGGACGGTGTTCTTGTTGGCGGTGATGTGGACGCTGTCGAGGCGGGCTTCCAGCTCCTTGCCGGTGCATTCCTCGTCCCGCAGGTCGAGGAGCATCAGGTGGTTGTCGGTGCCGCCGGACACCAGCTTGACGCCGCGGGCCTGCAGTTCAGCGGCCATGGCCTGTGCGTTCTCCACGATCCTGCGGGCATAGTCCTTGAACTCGGGCTTGAGTGCCTCGCCAAAGCAGACGGCCTTGGCCGCGATGACGTGCTCCAGCGGGCCGCCCTGGGTGCCGGGGAAGACGGCGGAGTTGATGCGCTTTGCCAGCACGGCATTATTGGTCAGGATGAGGCCGCCGCGGGGGCCGCGCAGGGTCTTGTGGGTGGTGGTGGTCACGACGTCGGCGTAAGGCACCGGGCTCTGGTGCATCCCGCCGGCCACGAGGCCCGCGATGTGGGCCATATCCACCATCAGGAAAGCCCCGTAGCCGTGGGCGATCTCAGCCAGCTTCTCGAAGTCGATGGCACGGGGGTAGGCCGAAGCGCCTGCCACGATCATCCTGGGACGGACCTTTTTGACCTGCTTTTCCAGCTCGGCATAGTCGATGCGGCCATCTTCGCCGACGCCGTAGGAGACAAAGTGGTAGTTCTTGCCGGACATATTCACCGGAGAGCCGTGGGTCAGATGACCGCCCTGAGACAGGTCCATGCCCATAACGGTATCGCCCAGATCGAGCAGGGCGAAGTAGACGGCCAGATTGGCCTGTGCGCCGGAGTGGGGCTGGACGTTGGCGTACTTTGCGCCGAACAGCTTGCAGGCGCGCTGGATGGCGATGTTCTCCACCTCATCCACATAGGCACAGCCGCCGTAGTAGCGCTTGCCGGGCAGGCCCTCGGCGTACTTGTTGGTGAGGATGCTGCCCATGGCGGCCATGACGGCGGGCGAGACGATATTCTCGCTGGCGATGAGCTCGATATTTTCCCGCTGGCGGGTCAGCTCACGGTCCATGGCCGCAGCCAGCTCCGGGTCGGCCTTTTCCACGAGGCCGATGGTATCCATCATATCGTTGTACATACGATTTACCCCTCTCTCTAATGCAAAAATCAGTTTGCACGGGCTTCCGCTCATTCCGGCCCCGCCTGTTTCCATGATACCAGACATCGTGGATTTCTTCAACAGCATTTCGCACAAACCGATACAGTTTGATTCGTTTCTTTTCGGTTGGATGAAGATATTTCACCCATCCTGCCAAAGCCTTGCTTTTTCTGCGCCCAGCGCTTATTATTATAACAAAAATCCGTTCCGGTTTTTGTGCAGATTTGCCCACCGGGTGCAGAAAGGAGCGCATTTCCATGACCATCACGGAGCAAAAAGCCGCACAGCGTAAAGCGGGCATTGCGGCCCGCCGGGCGTTGTCGGACACCGAGCGCACCCGTTCCAACGCTGCTCTCTGCGCCCGCATCATGGCTCTGGACTGCTTCAAAAAGGCAGAAAACATCCTGCTCTACGCGGCCTTCGGCGGCGAAGCCGACCTCTCGACGCTGGCTGTGGAAGCGGCCCGGCAGGGCAAAACGCTGGCCTACCCCGTCTGCGGCGAGGGCTTTTCGCTGACAGCCGCCGTACCGGGGCCGGACGGCTGGGAAGTGGGTGGTTACGGCATCCGCACGCCCATTTTGAGCCGGTCGGAGATTTTACGGCCAGACCAGCTCGACCTCGTGCTGGTCCCCTGCACGGCTTTTGACACCGCCTGCCGCCGGGTGGGGATGGGGAAAGGCTATTATGACCGCTACCTCCCCCGCTGCACCCGGGCTGTGAAACTGGGCGTGGCCTTTGAGGCCCAGCGGGTGGACGCGGCGGCAGTGGACGCCTATGACGAAAAACTGGACGGATTCGTGACAGAGGGAGGACTTTACTTTGGATTTGACACAACTGAGCTGTGAGGCCTTTCTGAGCCGGCTTGCCAGCAAAGCCCCCGCCCCGGGCGGCGGCGGCGCGGCGGCCCTCGTGGGCGCGGCAGGCGTGGCGCTGGGCAATATGGTAGGGAATCTCACCACCGGCAAAAAGAAATACGCCGCTGTGGAAGAAGAGATCCTGGCGCTGAATGCCCGTGCGGAAGCCCTGCGCAAACGGCTGGAAGCCCTCGTGCAGGCGGACGCCGACGCATTCACGCCTCTGGCGGCGGCCTACGGCCTGCCCAGAGAGACGCCCGAACAGCAGGCCCGCAAGGCCGCTGTGCTGGCCGAGGCGCTGGACGGGGCCTGCGCCGTGCCGCTGGACATCATGGACGCCTGCTGTGAGGGCATCCGTCTTGCGGCCGATTACGCCGAAAAGGGCAGCGTGCTGGCTCTCTCAGACGCAGGCTGTGCGGCGCTGTTCTGCAAGGCCGCACTTCAGGCGTCGGCGCTGAATGTCGCCATCAACACAAAGCTCATGACCGACCGCGCCCATGCCGCCGCGCTGGACGAAAAATCGGCCCGGATGCTGGCAGAATATCTGCCGCTGGCCGACGAAGTCTACCAGTCCGTGGCAAGCCGCCTGCGGGCCTGATACAGAGAAAGGGAACGTATATGTCTACCATTTTGAAGGGCGCGCCCGTCGTGGCCGCCATGAACGAAGCAAATGCCGCCCGCTGCGCCGCACTGCGGGAAAAGGGCGTTGTCCCCACGCTGGCCGTCGTCCGGGTGGGTGCGCGCCCCGATGACCTCTCCTACGAGAAAGGCGTCATGGCCCGCTGTGCGAAAGTGGGCGTCGAGGTGAAGCAGTTCCTTCTGCCCGCCGACGCTTCGCAGGAAGAGCTGCTGCGCGTCATTGCCGGCATCAACGCAGATGCCGCCATCCACGGCTGTCTGCTCTTCCGCCCCCTGCCCAAACAGTTTGATGACAGGACCATCCGCGCCGCACTCTCGCCCGAAAAGGACATTGACGGCATCACCGACGGCTCGCTGGCCGGCGTCTTCACCAACACTGCCGTCGGCTACCCGCCCTGCACGGCGCAGGCCTGTCTTGAAATCCTGAAATTCTACAACATTCCCCTCTCCGGCAGGCGGGCCGTCGTCGTGGGACGCAGCCTCGTGGTGGGCAAGCCCGCAGCCATGATGCTGGACCGGGAAAACGCCACCGTCACCCTCTGCAACTCCCGCACCCAGAACCTGCCCGATGTCTGCCGTGAGGCCGATGTTGTGGTGGTGGCCATGGGCAGGATGGGCTTCATCGGCGCAGAGCATCTGCGGGCCGGTCAGGTCGTCGTGGATGTGGGCATCCATGTCAACGAAGAAGGCAAACTCTGCGGTGACGTCCGCTTTGGCGAGGCAGAGCCGGTGGTGGAGGCCATCACCCCCGTCCCCGGCGGCGTCGGCACCGTGACCACCTCCGTGCTCGTGAGCCATGTGGTGGAGGCGGCAGAGAAGAGCGTATAATTCCCCCGCTAAAGGCTCTCCCCCTGGGAGAGCTGGCGCGGAGCGCCTGAGAGGGCAAGGATGCTGACAGAGAGACATGGGTGCGGTGATCGTTTCGCTCTGACAAAGAGTCTGCCTATCGCTGTGCAGTGGCTCTGCCTCGCCGGGCTTGCCCTCTCCGTCATTGCTTTGCAATGACACCTCTCCCAAGGGGAGAGGCTTTGGCATATCGGAATATCTCTATACACCAAAAGCGCCCGGCGGATACCCGCCGGGCGCTTTTGGCATTGACAGAACAATGACAGAGGAATAATTGGGAATTGGGAAATTGGAATAGGTCTTCCTTTATGCGGCCTTTGCCGGGGCAAAGACCAGAGCCTTCTTGCGGCGGTTCTGCATTGCGCGCACCACACAGCTCAGGGTGAAGTTGATGATGAAGTAGATGACACAGGCTGTGCCGAACAGCACCATAACGTCGGAGACGTTCACCGTGCCGAGGCCGTTGTAAGTACCGGCGGCGCTCAGCAGCTGGCGGATGCGGGCCATCAGCTCGATGGTGGCCACGTTTGCCAGATAGGAGGAGTCCTTGATGGTGGTGATGACCTGGCTGAGCAGGGTCGGCACAATGTTGCGGTAAGCCTGCGGCAGGACGATGTAGAGCAGCACCTCAGCGGTGTTGAAGCCCTGTGCATAGCCGGCCTCGAACTGGCCCTTGGACACGCCGTTCAGGCCGCCGCGGACGATCTCAGCGATGACGGAGGAGTTGAAGAGGATGAGGGCCAGAGCGGCCTTGAACAGAAGCTTCATCTCCACGCTGGTCAGGCCGAACATCTTGCGGGCGAAGAAGCCCGGGCAGGGACAGAACACCACACAGATGAAGATCCAGAGCAGGTAGGGCGTGTTGCGAAACAGCTCGATGTAGGCGGTAGCGAACCAGCCGAGGATGCGGGCCGGACCCTTTTTGCAGTAGGTGCGGGCCAGCGCCAGCAGAGAGCCCACGATGAGGCCCATGATGACGCCCAGCACCGAGATGATGCAGGTGAAGGCCACGCCGCGCAGCAGGTAGAGCATGACGCCTTCTCTTGTCAGGATGGAAAGGCTTGCAGCAAGCGTCTTCATATCAGGCAGCCTCCTTCAGCTCTACTTTCTTGGCAGCGGTCTTGAGACTCGTGTTCACGCGGCCCTTGCGCTCCTTAAGGGAAGCCTCCCAGCGGGCTGCCAGCGTGGACAGCGGGAAGCAGACCACAAAGAAGATGAGGCCGCAGACGATATAAGCGGGGGCGTATGCGCCGCCGGTGGAAGCACCGGTGACGAAGCTGTAGGTCACGCTGATGAGGTCAGCGCCGCCCACGATGTAGAGGCAGGAGGTGTTCTTGAAGAGGTTGACCACCTGGTTGACCATCGGAGGGAGCATCACGGGGATGCTCTGGGGCAGGATGATGTAGCCCATCCGCTGCAGATAGTTGAAGCCCTGCGCCTGTGCGGCCTCGAACTGGCCCTTCGGCACAGACTCGATGGCGGCGCGGACGACCTCGCCCATGTAAGCGCCGGTGTAAACGCCCAGTGCAATGATGCCGGTGCGGATGACGCCGAGGCTCACGCCTGCAAATGCCAGCGCATAATACAGGAAGCACAGCTGCAGCAGCAGCGGGGTGTTCTGGACGAACTCGACGTAAATGCGGGCGATGATGCGCAGCAGCTTACTGCCGCTGGTGGACATCAGGCCCAGCGCAGCGCCAATGATGAAGGCCAGCGCCAGTGCGCAGACGGCGGTCTGCAGCGTGTTGCCCAGACCCAGCAGAAAACTCTCACGATGCGTCCAGACGGTGGACCAGGACTCTAACGAAAACAAGCCAGACATGGCAAACTCCCCTTTCCCTGCACTCTCTTGGTTCTGAAAAGTCTGGGCTTAATCCAGACCGTTGTCTTTGATGAGCTGCTCGATGGTGCCATCTGCCAGCCAGCCCTTGACGAGGTCGTCGCACAGGGTGGAGAAGTCGCTGCCCTTCTTGGTGGCGACGCCATACTCCTGCGGGCTGAACTCAGCGTCAATGTAGCTGCGGCCCTCGGTCTTGTAGATGGCGAGGATGGACTTATCGACGCAGAAGCCCTGCACTTCGCCTGCGCTCAGTGCGGTGCTGATGGCGGGATAGTCGTCGTACTGACGGAAGGAGACGCCATCCTTCCAGGTGTCGGCGTTGAAGGTGTCGGCGTCGAAGCTTGCGCCGTCCAGCACGCCCTCGTCGATCATGGCCTTGACCAGAGCACGAGCGGAGGTGGAGCCGGAGGAGACGCCCACGACCTTGTCCTTCAGGTCAGCCAGACCCTTGATGCCGGTGGAGTCCTCCACCAGAACGGAAACGTAGTCGGTATAGTAGGGGGTGGAGAAGTCCCAGCTTTTCTTGCGCTCTTCGGTGATGGTGAAGGTAGCCAGAACGGCGTCGATGTCGCTGGAGTCCAGCAGCTCGCCGCGGGTGGCGGCGGTGACTGTGGTGAACTCAACGTCCACGCCGAGGTGCTCTGCGATCATCTCTGCGAGGCTGTCCTCGAGGCCCTTGTACTCGCCGGTGAGGGTATCCTGAAAGCTGAAGCCCTTCACTGCGTTCTTGACGCCCACCTTCAGGACACCGCGGTCCACGATGGCCTGAGTGTCAGCGCCCAGCGCTGCGGCGGAAGCGGCTGCGCTGCCGGCGGCAGAAGAGGCCGTGGAGGCTGCGGCGGAGCTTGCAGAGCCGCCGCAGGCGGTCAGGGCAGCAGCAGCGCCCACCAAACCAGTGACTTTCAGGAAATCACGACGCGAGATCTTTTTCATAATAAACCACTCCTCTTTGTTTTTTTCGGCCCGAGCGGCTTTCCCTGTCCGCTCCAAAAACGGCCTGTTATCAACAACGGCGTCTCACCACAACTTGTGAGCCCCTGCCGTGTCAACCTTTGTTGTTCGTCCTCTCAGCGGACGATTTTGCTCAGGAACTGCCGGACGCGCTCGTTCTTGGGGTTGGTGAAGAAGTGCTCCGGCGTGCCTTCCTCAATGATCTGGCCGTCCGCCATAAAGACGATGCGGTCGGCCACGTTTCGTGCAAAGCCCATCTCGTGGGTGACGACCACCATCGTGATGTTCTTCTCGTGTGCCAGCTTTACCATGACATCCAGCACTTCCTGGATGGTCTCAGGGTCGAGGGCCGAAGTCGGCTCGTCGAACAGGATGATCTTGGTCTGTGCGCAGAGGGCGCGTGCAATGGCGATGCGCTGCTGCTGACCGCCGGACAGCTGCGGAGGGTAGACATCCGCTTTGTCCCGGAGGCCGACGACCTCAAGATAATGATATGCCAGCTCTTCGGCCTCTGCCTTGGTCTTGTGATGGAGCTTCATGGGTGCCAGCGTCAGGTTTTTGAGCACCGTCATGTGGGGGTAGAGGTTGAACTGCTGGAAGACCATGCTCATGTTGTCGCGGACGATCCTGGTCTTGTTCTTGTTGGTCAGCTCCTGACCGTCGATGTAGACGTGGCCGCTGGTCGGCTCTTCCAGAAAGTTCATGCAGCGGACGGTGGTAGATTTGCCGCTGCCGGACGGTCCGATAATGACCAGCTTTTCGCCCTCGGCGACCTCGAGGTTCACGTCTTTGAGGACGTGCAGGTCTCCGAAGTACTTGTCAACGTGTTCGAGTTTGATCACTGTGATCCCCGCCTTTCCCTATCCTGTTCTGTCGTCCGTGCTCCAGCGCCGCGGACAGCGCATCCTGTGCGGCTTTCCCGAACCGCACACAAAAACGAAAAAACAAAAAAAGGCGCAAAGTGGATACATCCACTTAAGCGCCTTTGCTTTCGTTGGTTAAAGTATAGTCTTTTTCCGCTTGACTTTCAATCCATAAAGTGCAACAAAAATCAGAGCGGGTCAATCTGCATTTTGGAAAGCTGCACAAACATCGTACTTAAAATCCGTAAATCAGCGGGTCATCAGCAGGAGCAGCGCCGATGCGACGGCCTGCAGGATGAGCCAGCGGGCCACCACCTGCTCGTCGCTCCAGCCCATGCGCTTGCGCACATGGTCGTGCAGCGGGGTGAGGGTGTTCTTGAGGATGCTGATGTGGAGGAAGCGCTTGAAGCTGATCTTCAGGATGCCGAGGCTGCCGTCTACGATGAACACCAGCGCCGCCAGCAGGAAGGCGAACGGGTGGCCGCTCTTGAGGGCCAGGATGGCGAGGAAGAAGCCCATGGCACGGCTGCCGGCGTCGCCCATCAGGAGGCTGGAGGGCTTTGCGTTGGACCACAGGTAGGCCAGCAGTGCGCCGATAAAGACGATGGCAGCGGTGGAGTAGTCTCCCAGCTCCTCGCCGTAAGCCAGCAGGAAGGTGCCGATGCTCACCACCGCGAGGCTGGCGGACAGGCCGTCCACGCCGTCGGTGCAGTTGACCACGTTGATGCTGGCCCAGATGAGGATGACGATGAGCAGCAGGTAGAGCGGATAGGCAATGGTGAAGGTGGTGCTCAGGAAGTTGACGCTCGTGCCGTTGAAGTTCAGATAGGTAACACCTGCCACCACGGCGATGACGAAGTCGATGAGGCCCTTCTTGTACTCGTTCCACGCCGTCTCGGAGGCGTCGTCAAAGTAGCCCGACAGCATGGAGGCGATGAGCAGAACGGTATAAATAAGGTACTCTACCTTAAAAGGCACCACCGCCAGCGTCACCAGCGCGATGCAGAGCACGAAGATGAGTCCGGAACCCCGGGCCTTGCCCTTGGAGAGCTCGCCGTTGACGGCGAAGGCACGGCCATGGTCGTGGGGGAGCTTGTCGTGAAAGACCGAGTCCATCAGGGCGGTCAGGGCAAACGCCAGCAGGAACGCCAGCGCGTCCACGGTCTGCTGGCCGGTAGCTGAAATAAGCTGCAGCATATTTTGAACCTCTTTCAATGATATTCTTCTTACTCCGAGAGTGTATCACGCCAGAGCCAAAAAATCAATCGCCCGGTTTGACAATTTTCCTCCCCGTGCCTATAATAGTAAGACAGCTTATCAATACAGAAAACAGGAGACGACATGACACTTTCTTTGGAGCAGCTCTCGGCCCGGATGCGGCAGGGCGAGAACATCCCGCTGTCCGACACGGCCCGCATCGCGCTGGCGCTGAGCATCCCTTCCATTCTGGAGCAGCTGGTGGTCACGGCGATGGAGTACATCGACGCCGCCATGGTGGGCCACATCGGCGCAGAGGCCACCGCCGCCATCGGCATCGTCAGCTCGAGCACCTGGCTGCTCCACGGCATCCTTGTGGGACTGTACACCGCGTTTTCGATCCAGATCGCCCAGTACCTCGGGGCTGACCGCCAGCAGGACGCCCGGGGCGTGCTGCGGCAGTCCATGCTCTTCAACCTCATCCTGGGTCTGGGCGCTGCGGCTTTCGGCGTCGGCATCAGCCGCTTCCTGCCCGGGTGGCTGGGGGCGGACATCTCGCTCCAGGCCAGTTCCAGCGCCTACTTCGCCATCTGGTCGGCGGCCCTCCCCTTCACGATGGCCATGGGGATGTATAGCGCCATGCTCCGGGCCACCGGCGACGCCCTGACGCCCAGCCTGATCAGCGTGCTGGTCTGTGTGCTGGACGTGGTGTTCAACTTCTTCCTCATCAACCCCACCCGGCAGATCCTGCTCTTCGGCCAGAGCGTCACAGTCTGGGGTGCCGGCCTCGAAGTCCCGGGTGCGGCGCTTGGCACAGCGCTTTCCACGGCCATCGGCGGTCTGCTGGCGCTGGGCGTCCTGCTGCTGCGGGACGGCCCGCTTTGCATCCGAAAGCCCGGCAGCTGGCGCATCACCTCCGCCTGCCTGCGCAACCTCTGGCGGGTGGGTACACCGCTGGCCGCTGAGCGTGCGGCCCTCTCGTCGGCGCAGGTGCTGCTCGTCCGTATCGTCTCGGGCCTCGGCACGGTGGCCATCGCGGCCAACAGCCTCGGCGTCAGCGCCGAGGGCCTCTGCTACATGGCAGGCTACGGCATTCAGGACGCCTCCATCGCCCTCATCGGGCAGGCCGTCGGCGCCCACCGCCGGGATATGGCGAAGCGGTTCGCCTGGCTCTGCACGGCAATGGGCATCGGCATCATGGCACTGTCCGGCGTGGGGCTCTGGCTCTTCGCCCCGGCCCTTATGGGTATCTTCACGGCAGATGCCGCCGTCATCGCGCTGGGTGCGCAGGTCCTCCGCATCGAGGCTTTTGCAGAGCCGATGTTCGGGGCCAGCATCGTAGCAAGCGGCGCGATGCAGGGCGCAGGCGACAGCACAGGCTGCTTCCTGCTGAACCTGTTCAGCATGTGGGGCGTCCGGCTCACCCTCGCCTTCCTGCTGGCTCCCCGGCTGGGCCTCGTGGGCGTCTGGGCCGCCATGTGCATCGAGCTCTGCATCCGGGGCGCGCTGTTCCTCATTCGGCTTGCAAGGGGCAAGTGGCTCGATAAAGGAGCGTTACAATAAACAAAATGGGCATGTGCCGGCGGCACATGCCCATTTTGTTGATTCAAATTTACTTCCGGCCATGCAGGATGGGAGACAGGGGCTTATAGATGACCATGCAGAGCACGGCGTCCAGCAGACCCTTGACCAGCGTGAAGGGCAGGTTGAAGATAACGAGGCACTTCATGAGGCTGTCGGCAGAGGGCAGGATGGCCTGATACATGCCGAGGATGGCTTCCAGCGGCATATGGTAGAACTCCACATAGGCCGGGTAGGTGATGAAGTAGTTGGAGGGCACACTGAAGACAGCCATGGCGGCGGCACCCGCTACCGCGCCGAGGATGGCGGTCTTGCGGCTCTTATGATGCTTGTAGATGAAGCCCGCCACAGCGGAGAAGACAGCGCCCAGCATAAAGTTGCACAGCTCGCCGACACAGGCAGTGCTGGTACCCTTGACGACGATGTGGAGCAGGTTCTTCATGAAGCTGATGGCCACGCCGTACACCGGGCCGAGGGCGAACGCGCCCAGCAGGGCGGGCAGGTCGGAGAAGTCCATCTTGACGAAGGACGGGATGAGCATCGGGACGGGGAACTCGATGAACATCAGGATGAACGCCACTGCGCTGAGCATGGCGGCAACGGTCAGGTTGTGGGTCGTATCTTTTCTCATAATTTTCCTCCCGGGGCGGCTGCCCCATTCAAATAAAGACTGGAAAGCCCTTTTCTCGCTCGCCGGAACCGGGAAGACAAATGAAAACGCGCCCTGCCATAGCTTACACTATAACAGGGCGCGCACAAACAAATCAAATTGTCTGCCGTTTCTTGCATCCGGACTATACCGTTGGCCCCGGAGTCTCACCGGGTCAGCACTCTTTGGGAGTGGTCGCGGGCTGTACCGCCAGTGGGGAATCGCACCCCGCCCTGAAACGAACTTTCTTCGCAGAGTATAACGCGGCAGGTTTGTCTTGTCAAGCCCTTTTATGCATTTTTTTAACAAGCCTCTCCCGATTTGCACCGCTGGCTGTAATATGATATACTGATTTTATTATTCGTCAGGAAGGTATCTGTTTCTATGCTTTTCACCATCAACGATCTCGGCTTTTCCATCGCCGGACTGCTGCTGGAAGGCTGGCTGGCCTTTGCAGCCCGGTGCGTCTGTGCGCTGGCCCTGCTGTTCATCGGCTGGATCGTCAGCCGCTGGCTGCAAAAAAGCCTCTTCCCCCGCCTGCTGAAGCGCAGCTGGCACTTTGCCTTTACGCACCCCCTGCTGGAAAGCTTCGCCCGCCCGACGGCCCGCATCGCGTGGTACACCGGCATGTATCTGGCCCTGCGCAGCCTGCCCTGGGCCATCCCCGGCCTTGCGGCCCTGCTGCTCAAAGCCTATCGGATGATGCTGGTCTTCCTCATCGGCACCGGCTTCTACCAAGCTTCCGGCATCGCGGCTCTGCTGCTGGCCTCGTCCAGCGAAGAAGTCCGCACCAACCGCACCCTGCTCACCCTGCTGGATAAAGTCTACAAAGTAGCCGTCGTGGTTCTCTGTGGCGCGACCATCGCACAGGAGAGCGGCCTGCCCGTGGGCAGCGTCGTGGCCAGTGCCGGTCTTATCGGCCTTACGATCTCTCTGGCCGCACAGGATATGGCCAAGAATTTCTTCAGCGGCGTGGTCATCCTGCTGGACAAGCCCTTCTCCATCGGCGACTGGATCACCGTCGGCGATGTGGAGGGCGAAGTGGTGGACATCAACTTCCGCTCCACGAAAGTCCGGGCCGTGGATAACTCCATCTACATCCTCACCAACAGCACCGTCAGCAGTGCCACCATCAACAACGCTACCCTCCGCAACAAGCGACTCTACCGCTTCACGCTGGGCGTTACCTACGACACCACCCGGCCCCAGCTGGAAAAGCTGATGGCTGACCTCGACGCCATGCTCAAGGCCAGCCCCGACACCTACGAGGACACCGCCTTTGTCCGGATGACCGGCTTCGGCGACTCGAGCATCAACCTAATGGTCTCTGCCTATCTGCGCACCGCCGACCTCGGCGTGTTTTTGCGGATGCAGAACGATTTGAACCTCAACATCATGGACGTGATGAAGGCCGACGGCGTGGATTTCGCATTCCCCTCCACGACGGTCTACCTCGCAAAAGAGAACTGACAGCAAAAAAGCCGATGCAGCCGCATCGGCTTTTTTGTTACAGCGCAATATCCAGCGCCATCATGAGGGCGAACCCCAGCACCACGCTGATGACGCCCGCCGGTTCGTCCTGCTCCACGGCTTCCGGTATCATCTCCTGAGCCGTCACGCAGACCATGCACCCGGCGGCGGCGCTCATGAGCCACGGCAGAGCCGCGCTCACCCAGCCCGCGAGGGCCAGCGCCAGCAGCGCCCCCAGCGGCTCCACGAGGCCCGACGCCGCACCGGCGCAGAAGGCTTTCCGTCTCCCCTGCCCGGCCTGCGCCAGCGGCAGGCTCACCGCCGCGCCTTCCGGGATATTCTGCAAGCCGATGCCCAGTGCAAGGGCCAGCGCCCCGCTGACGGCCTCCGGCTCACCCTGCAGGGCCAGCGCCGCCGCAAGTCCCACCACCATGCCCTCGGGCAGATTATGGAGAGTCACGGCCAGCACCACCCGGCCCATCCGGCCATGCTCTTTTGACCCGGTATGCATCAGCCGCCCGGCAGCCTCTTCCAGCCGCAGCAGGCCCACAGCCCCCAGCACGAGCCCCGCCGCCGGGGCCAGCCAGACCGGCAGCGTCCCGGCCTCCGCCCGCTCGATGGCAGGCAGCAGCAGGCTCCACACGCTGGCGGCCAGCATGATGCCCGCCGCCATGCCGCAGAGCATCCGCCGGGTGCGGGGCTCGTCGGCCCGACGCACTAAGAAGACCCCCGCTGCCCCCAGCGCCGTACAGAGCGCCGGCAGCAGCAGGATGACCGCCGCAAACAGATAGACGTTCACATTGCATTCCCCCTTCCCACCGATGTATGCGGCAGAAAGGGGGAATGTTCAGCTCTCCTCAAAAATCGCTGTCGTCTGCGCTGTCATCCGAGAAATCGCTCTCGAAAGCATCTTCATATCCGGGGAGAATTTAGGATGGGAGAGGGTGCGGACCGTCCGTTTCTGACGCACAAAAAGACTGCCGTGCATCGTCTTTCTGCACGGCAGTCTTGTCAAAATCGGATCTTCAGTTGCGGTAGCAGCGGTCCTGGCCTACCAGCCAGTCCTCGCACAGGCGCTCGGCCTCTTCCCGGCTGCGGCTCACGCAGCGGAACAGCTGCCCTTTCAGCGAGCAGTAAGAATAGCGAACCTTCGGCACCCCATTTGCATCCCGGAATGATTCCCATCGTTCCTGTCCCGGCATCAAATAGCTTTGTTCCATAGCTTTCGCGCTTCCTTTCCGGCTGCTCCGGCAGCACAACGTGTTTATTTTATCACGTTTTGGCCGGAAGGGCTATTCGCTCTTTCCACAAAAAGCGCTCTGCATTTTATGGGAGAATGCGCATTGACAAACCGCGATTCAACAGTGTTTCTTTTTCTTCCAGACAAAATACCCGGCGTATAGGACGAATGCCGCCAGCGCTGCCAGCGAGACTTTGCTGGCCAGGGAGTAGCCGTCGGCCTGATAGACGAAGTCGATGGTGTTCTCCCCCGCCGGGGCCAGGACGGCCATCAGCCCCTCGTCCACCCGGATGACCTCAGTCTCTTTGCCGTTGACGTAGGCCGTGAATCCATCGTCGTACGGTACGGAGAAGAAGACGAGGTCGTCTTTTTTCAGCGTGATCTCCGCATGGAAGCCGGAGTTTGTCATCTGGAAGCTGCTGCAGGCCGAGGCGCGGCGGCCGGCGCAGTCAGAGACGTAGGTGTCGTACCACAGGTCGTCCAGCTTTGCTTCAGGCAGCTTCTCGAGGTACTTGCCGTAGGTTTCGGCGTCCTCTTCGCTGAGCACCAGCGTCCGCATCAGGAGGTTCGCGCGGGTATTTTTAACGGTCGTCTCGTAGGACTCCTCCGTAATATAGTAGTCGTAGGTAAAGCCCATGGGAACGTAGTTCTCGTTCTCGTAGAGCATGAAGCCGTCTTTGGTGTCGTAGTAGCTCCATCCGTCGTCCGCAGCGGCGAGGAAATCTTCCTGCTTTTCGGGCGTGGTGATGAGGTACTTGACGCTCAGCAGACCCCGCAGGGCGTAGTTGGAGATGTCCGGCTCACTGCGGACATCCCGCTTGACGCCCAGTGCCGGGTAGAAGCTGAGGATGCTGGGTGCAGCCGTGCTGCCGAAGTATTGCAGGCTGCTCTTGTCGAGCCAGAGGCCGAGGTTATCGTGGGTCTTGTAGGTATCCACGCGCCAGTCGCCCTCGGGCAGGTCATCCTTGAGCTTGATGGCAGAGGTGTACTGCTCCACAAGGTCGCTGTCGGTGTGCCACTGGCCGAACTTGCCGATGCCGATGTGTACCATGCTGAACACGCAGGCAAAGGCCAGCACCACAGCTGTCATCCGACGGGCAAAGGCCTGGCTCCCCCGCCAGCGGCGGCAGAGCAGGCGGTACAGGATAAGACCGCCGATGCCGAAACTCAGGACGGCGGCATACTGGCCGGGGTTCTGCAGCACACCCAGCGACCATTCTTTGGTGTCGCCGTCCTGCACCGGCACCAGGGCAAACGCCAGCGTCGCGGCCATCAGCCAGCCGATGCCGCGGACCGGGGCGTCCAGCTCGTCGGCAGAGATGTCGGGGCTTTCCAGCGCACTGGCCGTCATGGCGCAGAGGATGAGCACCGGCATATAGTACCACCGGGCGTAGTAGCTGGAATTGAGGGCGTAGAAGGCGCTGTTGAGCACCGGCACCAGCGCGAAGATGGCGCAGGTGGCGACGATGCGCTTTTTGCTGTCGCCCTTCCGCGCCCGCCAGTAGGCCATCGCGCCGGCCAGACTGCACAGGGGCAGATAGGCCGACATGCTTGTCCACTTGATGATGCCCTCCGACCAGATGGAGGTGATGTAGGGCGAATCGGGCGGTAAGATCCAGCTCAGCAGGATGGCCAGATACTGCTGCACCTTCGAGTAGGTCAGAAAGCCCCAGCCCGACGACAGGTCGATGGTGCGGGGGTTCTGCAAAATGCTGAGCACCGCCGGCCAGAGCAGGACGAAGCCCAGAGCCGCGCCCAGCAGGCTCTCAAACGCCAGCCGGACGAAGAGGCGGACATTCATCGGGAAATCTTTCGTCGTCAGCTTGCAGATGAAGTAGATGACGAGGAAGAGGACCTGTCCGATGAAGAAGAAGTAGTTGTTGAGCAGGTTGACGCCCACCCAGAACGCGAAGAGGCCGTAGTGCTCTTCCTGCTCGTAGAGCGTTTCGTCCAGCGCCCAGAGCATCCACGGAAAGAGGGCCACCACGTCGATAAAGTGGTTGAAGAAGACATTGTAGATGCTGAAACCCGAGAAGGCATACAGGCAGGCGCCCAGCACCGCGTGGTCGGAGCGGCGGACATAGCGGCAGAGGTAGCGGTAAGCGCCGCCGCCCGCCACGGCAAATTTCAGCACCAGCAGCGGCACCATGAGGTAGGGCAGCCAGTTCTGGGGGAAGATGAGGGACAGCCAGAAGAAGGGCGAACCGTACAGGTAGAACGAGTAGGCGTTCATCGCGCCGCTGCCCAGATCGGTGGCCCAGGAGAAGGTGCTGCTGGCCGCACCGGCCATGCCGTCCGGGTAGCCTGCCCCCTTGATAAAACCGTTCATGTAGCGGTAGAAGCTGATCTGCTGGCTGTTGAAATCGCCCGCGTAGTGGAAAAATCCGCCGTCGATGATATAGAACGGCAGAAAGAATATCGCCGCCGTCAGCGCACAGAGCAGCATGGTGCGGAGCATCTGGTCCCGCCGCCCCGGCATATTGAGCAGCCGGGCATTTCCGGTCTGATTTTTTGAATCGTCCATTGTCTATCCTCTTTCCCCGCCCGGAGGGGCGGCACAGGCCCATCGCCTGCATCGTTCTCGCGTTCCAGTATAGCACGCGGCTGTGTGGAAAAAAAGAATTTTCGTGTTTTGCTTGACATTCGCCCGCCGGGCGGGTATAACCCTCTCAAAGACACTTCAAGGAGGCCGACATGAAGCTATACCCGTTCAGCGCCCTTCTGGCGCGGATGAAGTACATCACCCGGTGGAGTCTGATGCACTCCACCCGCCCGGAATCCCTCAGCGAGCACACCTGCGACACTGCCCTGCTGGCCCATACCCTCTGCCTCATTGCGCGGCGGTACACCGGCACGCCCTGCCGCCCCAAGACGGTGGCGGTGGCGGCGCTCTATCACGATGCACCCGAGATCATCACCGGCGATATGCCCACGCCGGTCAAGTACAGCAGCCCCGGCCTGCGGGACGCCTACAAGGCGCTGGAGACCGAGAGCGTGGATTCCATGACCCGCCTGCTGCCGCCGGAGCTGGCCGAGGAGGTCAGCCCCTTCATCACCGGCAGCCTGCTGACCGCCGAGGAAAAGCGGCTCCTGAAAGCTGCTGACCGGCTTTCGGCCCTCGTCAAGTGCATGGAGGAGCAGCGCAGCGGCAACCACGAGTTCGACGCCGCGCTTCGTCAGCAGCGGGAGGCACTGGAAGGGATGCACTGCCCCGAGGCCGACTGGTTCATGGCGCACTGCCTCCCCTGCTTCACCCAGAACCTCGACGAGCTGACCCGCAGCGAATGATCACGGGAAGGGGACTTCCCGCACGTCGTCCGGGTCCAGCCCGGCCTTGCGCTGCTCTTCGAACACCGCCGTGATAAGCTCGTCCAGGTCTTCCAGACGGGACAGGGTGCAGCAGCAGCGGCGGAGAGCGGCAGCGCCCTTGAGGCCCTTCATATAGTGCATAGTCTGGGCGCGGGCCTGAGGCATGGCGGTGTATTCGCCCTTCTGCTCCACCATCTCTTCCACCTGACGGCGGAGAGCGTTCATCCGGGCCTGCAGGTTCGGCTCCTTGGGAGCCGGCAGGCCCTCGATGGCGGCGTTCACCCGCTCGAACAGCCACGGGTCGCCCAGCGCAGCACGGGCGATCATGACGCCGTCGCAGCCGGTGCGCTGCATCATCTCCACGGCATCTTCCGCCGTGTGGATGTCGCCGTTGCCCAGCACAGGCACCTTCACCGCCGCCTTGACTTTGGCGATGATGTCCGGGTCGATGCCCGGGGTGTACATCTGCTCCCGGGTGCGGGCGTGGACGGCGATGAGTTCAGCCCCCGCCTGCTCGCAGGCTTTGGCGCACTCCACCGCCGTGATGTGGTCGGCGTCCCAGCCTTTCCGCATCTTGACCGTTACCGGGCGGGTGGTGTGGGCCTTGACCTGCTCGACGATGCGGCCGCAGAGGTCGGGGTCCAGCATCAGCTTGCTGCCTGCGCCGCCCGAGACGATCTTCGGGGCCGGGCAGCCCATGTTGATGTCCAGAAAGTCGAACTGATATTCTTCTATGGCCGCTGCGGCCTCGCCCATGATCTGGGGCACCTCGCCGAAGATCTGCACGCCGTAGGGTGCGCCGTTGGGTTCGGCTTTGAGCAGGCTGACCGTTTTGTGGTCGTGGTAGACCAGCGCCCGGCTGGACACCATCTCGCTGACCGTAAATCCTGCGCCGTGCTGGGCCATCAGCCGGCGGCAGGGCGCGTCCGTAAAGCCCGCCATCGGGCCAAAAACTGCCCGGTGGGGCAGGGTGATATTTCCGATTTTCAGAGAATCCATCTTATCCCTCGTTTTGCTTGACAATGGCTTGCAAAAGCTCTATACTATAAACAAGAAAGGCACTGTCTGCGAATGGTCAGCGTCCTTCCAGCGTTAGATCAAAAAGAATGACCGCAGGCTGTGGGAGCGAGGCGGTCATTTCTTTTTGCTGTTGGAAATCGTCCAGGTGATTTGAAACGTGATGTAGATCGCTCCGCCAAGAAGCGAGAGCAGCAATACGACCTGTTCAAACGTCATAGAACATCCCCCCTTTCGCACCATGCGTCAGGGGATAGCAAAAAGTTCACCTCCCCGGCGCAGGGCCGGAAGGGCGTGACCACCTACATTGCAGACAGTACCTTGCTGCATCGGCAGCACCTATAGAATATCATATTTCCCGCACGAATACAACACCCCGGCTGTCTGCAGGCCGGGGTGTTCGTCTTGTCTATCGCAATTTCTCCTGCTATACTTAGGGCAGAGGAGCGGCGGGCAGACCCCCGCCGGAGAAATGGCTATGGAGTATCGTGATTGGACAAAAAAAGACGGCAGCGGGCGGGACATCTCCACCTCGCTGCTGGGCTACGGGTGTATGCGCTTCCCCACCCTGCCGGATGGCCGCATCGACGAAGTACGGGCCGAAAAGCTGCTGAACACTGCCCGAGAGGCGGGTGTCAACTACTTTGACACCGCTTTCCCCTACCACGGCGGTGAGAGCGAACCTTTCGTGGGCCGGGTCATTGCCAAGTGGCCTCGGGAGAGCTTCTACCTCGCCACCAAGCTGCCTCTGTGGAGCTGCAAGACCCTCGACGAGGCCAAAGCCATCTTCGAGAAGCAGTTCGAGCGGCTGGGTGTGGACTACATCGACTTCTATCTGCTGCATTCCCTGCACAAAGCCCGCTACGATGCGGCCAAAGAGATGGGCATTGTGGACTGGCTCTGGGAGCAGAAGGCTGCCGGGCGCATCCGGAATTTTGGCTTCTCCTGCCACGACAACGCGGCGGGCTTCGAGCATATCCTGCGCGACCAGCCGTGGGACTTCTGCCAGCTGCAGTACAACTACCTCGACACCGACGACCGTGCCGAGGAGATCGCAGGCGACCGGGGCTATGCTCTTACCGAAGAACTGAATGTTCCCCTCATCATCATGGAGCCCATCAAGGGCGGTACGCTGGCACAGCTGCCGCCGGACGCTGCCGCGCCGCTGAATGCACTGGACGCAGACGCCAGTGCAGCCTCGTGGGCGCTGCGCTGGGTGGCCAGCCACAAAAATGTGAAGGTCGTCCTCTCCGGCATGAGTGCAGAAGACCAGCTGGACGACAACCTCGCCACCTTCGGAGATTTCTGCCCCATGACCGACGCCGAGAACGCCGCCATCCGGCAGACTGCCGACGTCCTGCGCAGCCACATCAAAATCGGCTGCACCGGCTGCCGCTACTGTATGCCCTGCCCCATGGGCGTGGACATTCCCGACAACTTCAGCATCTGGAACAAGCTCGGGATGTTCGGCAATAAGGACGCCATCCGCCAGCAGTGGACAGCCTGCTTCCCGGATGCCGAAAAGGCCATTCACTGCGTCCGCTGCGGCAAGTGTGAGGCCGTCTGCCCCCAGCATCTGCCGATTCGGGACTCTCTTGCAAAGCTCCAGACGGAACTGGACAATTTATAATGAGTGAAAGCGGGCGCTCCTCTGTCTCTCCGGACAGGTAGAGCGCCCGCTTTTTGTTTAACCTACGTTGATGTGACCCACCGGGAGGACTTTGCGCTTGTTGTCGTCGGGCTTTGCCGTCAGGCTGATCGCCAGCGACACCGGGCCGACGCGGCCCATGAACATACAGGCCATATACAGCAGCTTTGCGCCGGTGTTCAGCTGCCCCGTGACACCCACCGACAGGCCCACCGTACCGAACGCCGAGCAGGACTCGAAGATGCAGTCGATGACCGACACCGTCTCTGCGGTGTTGTAGTACACCACGACGGCAGAGCCGAACGCCGCCACCGCGCCGATTACGATGATGGTCAGAGCGCGGTAGACCGTCTTGGACTCGATGTGGTGACCGCCGATAACGCAGTCATCGCGGCCCTGTGCCACGCTGCGGATGGTCAGGATGAGCACCGCGAAGGTCGTCACCTTGACGCCGCCGCCCGTCGAACCGGGGGCCGCACCGATGAACTGCAGCACGCTCATCAGCAGCTTGCTGATGGGGCTGCAGGCCGCGAGGTCGATAGTGTTCATACCCGCAGTACGGGTGGATACCGACTGGAACAGCGCCGCCATGATCTTGCCCGGGACGGACAGGCCGCCCATCGTCCTGGGGTTCGACCACTCGAGCAGGGCCAGCAGCACCGCGCCGCCCACCCAGAAGATGACCGAGAACTGCAGCACGACTTTCGCGTGGAGAGAGAGCCGCCGCTTTTTGCGGTACTCCGCCAGCTCCACCCAGACCATGAAGCCCAGACCACCGGCCATGATCATGAACATGATGACAGCCTGCACATAGTAGTTGTTGACGTACGGCACCAGCGAGGAGTAGGCGCCAAACCGTCCGAAGAGGTCAAAGCCTGCGTTGCAGAAAGCCGAGATGGCCGTGAACACGCTGACCCACACACCCTCTGCGCCGAACTGTGGCACGAATGCGAAGAGCAGCAGCACGATGCCCACGGCCTCGAAAGCCGCCGCCAGCTTGATGACGATCTTCAGCACTTCAGTGGCCTTGGACAGGCCGTCTGCCGAGACGCTCTCGCCCAGCAGCCGCAGGTCGCGGAAGCCCATCCGCCGCCGGGCCGCCAGCGCGAAGAAGCTGGTGAGGGTGACAAGGCCGAGGCCGCCCACCTGAATGAGCATCAGGATGATTACCTGCCCGAACAGCGAAAACTGGCTCCATGTATCCCGCACGACGAGGCCCGTCACACAGGTGGCACTGGTGGCGGTGAACAGGGCGTCGATGACGCCCAGCCGCCCCGTCCTGCTGGAAATGGGCAGGGTGAGCAACAGCGTCCCCACCGCGATGACCAGCAGAAAGCTGCTGCAGATGGTCTGCGTCGCACTGCTGCCCGCCAGCCAGCCCTTATTGGGCCGGAGTGTCCGCTTTTTGGTTTTGTTTTTTCCCATTGCAACCTCCCGGGGCTCCCCCGGCCAGCAGCCAGAGGGGCGAGTCGTTCTGCCGCCCCTGCGCAAAGTTTCCCGGCGCAGGAGCCTCTCTTTATAGGATACACCTTTTTTCTCTCCGATTCAACTTGATTTTGTGCGCTGTTTGCGGTATCATATCTGTAATGTGTCTCAGTAGCTCAGTTGGATAGAGCGTCCCCCTCCTAAGGTTATGCTCTACCGGCCGCCTTACGATGAAAAGTGATCGTTACCAAT